>JGI24509J20081_1000068_pt1 | contig 113137 bp, 106 predicted proteins | sample LinPmetageLP29_FD_20081 | JGI IMG/M metagenome (IMG submission 20081) | reverse complement strand
GCTATTAGGATGTTTATAAACATAAGAGTTGTAAATCAGCCTACGGCCTAACCAAAAGGGTAAGCGGTTAGTTAAGCGGTAAGCCCTAATAGGATGTGGCCGCCAAGGCCGCTATTCACGCCCGTATACGCCCTTCCACGCATTCGCGACACGATTTTAGCATCAAGCTAGGTAAAGGTTTAAGGGGACAAACCCATTATGCTCCTCTTTCGACCCGTCAAAGCAAGGCGGAAAGTGGACGAACCACAGTGAATTTGAGCTCTCCCTGCCGGAAAGGGATGGGCGTTAGCAGTCATTCCGTTCCATCCCGTTCGCTTTCGGCGACGAACCACCTCCACGTTGGCTCCATTGCAATCCCAAAAAGACGAATCCATTGGTTTATGCTCTCGGTATCCACTTTTTGAGGCTTTGAACAGATCGTGTACCTCTGTTTGATAGCTCCCCGTCTGCATTCCTCGCCAATTGTATGGTGGACCAAGAGACTTCAGATCCATGGAACGAACGATGGATATCAGGCTCAACGTTGCACTTCAACCTCATCCCAGACTCATTGCGGTAGGGCTGATAGGAAATGGCAACCCATATTCTTCATGCGGTCGAGTATTGCCCTATCGCCCCATATTCTCCTGTCTAGGGCGCGATGTGATTCGAGGGATACACTCCTTGTTACCATGCCAGCAGTCCTAGTATTATGGAATGTGCTTGCTCGATCCACACAGCCCCTCTCGCAGCTCATCATGGCACTGACGTTGCGCCCCGGATCTCTCCCTCCTCTGTATCTTCTGTCTGGAGAAGCTTGATCGTCGTATCTAACGACATCAAAAGAGTCATCAGCGATTACCGTTCACGAGAAATCACAAACGAAGCACATTATCACACATATTTGACGCTCTCGCACAGTGCATGGAAACGACCTTGCTGTTGTGATCCACGCCTTAATCGCCCACCATGCGCCTGACTGGACGGGCTTCCCGCTCATCGTGGGCGGGTCTCGTAGCTGCCTCTCTTATCGGATTACAGACAGTCGGGGCTGTCGAGTTGAACCTCGATGATGAAAGTGGGTGCAACCATGTATCAGAGACTATGCGATCGCTGGCTGACTAGTATTCCAGTGTCTATCAAGAAGGCTGCGAAACAGGTCGCAACCAACATGATGACTTACTACACTGGTATGAACCCCGGCGATAACCCCGGTAACCTTCCCGACCCATATTACTGGTGGGAGGCTGGTGCTATGTTCAACGCATTGATCGACTATTGGTACTACACCGGCGACACAAAATGGAACGATATCACCACGCAGGGTATGCTGTGGCAGGCTGGTGACAATGCCGCCTTTATGCCCGGCAACCAGAGTAAAACAGAAGGGAACGACGATCAAGCATTCTGGGGGTTCGCCGCCATGTCTGCTGCTGAGCGCAACTTTCCTAATCCTCCCGATGATAAGCCTCAATGGCTCGAGATGGCCCAGGCCGTATTCAACACGCAGGCGGCAAGATGGGACCCCGGCACATGCGGTGGTGGACTGCGTTGGCAGATCTTTACATGGAACAATGGCTATAGTTACAAGAACACCATCTCCACGGGTGGCTTCTTCAACATCGCTGCGCGTCTGCATAAGTATACTGGCAACCAGACATATGCGGATTGGGCAGAAAAAGCCTGGGACTGGACCAGACAAGTCGGCTTCATGAGCGACGAGTACCATTTCTGGGACGGCGCAAGCGATCTATCCGACTGCAAGGAGATGAACAAGATTGAGTGGACGTACAATAACGGCGTCTACTTGCTCGGTGCAGCAAACATGTACAATGCAGTAAGTACCACATGGGAATCCTTCAAGATCGCGAGCTGACTCCCAAACAGACTGAAGACCCCAAGTGGAAGGAACGTGTCCAAAAAGTCCTCGATGCCTCCGATGTCTTCTTCGCAAAGAACCCACAAAATGTGATGTACGAACGTGCCTGTGAGACGGTCAACACATGCATGGTGGATCAGCGGTCTTTCAAGGGTTATCTAGCACGATGGATGGCTGCCACCACACAAATGGCACCATTTACCTACGATCAGATTATGCCCAAACTGAGAGCCACCGCCAAGGCAGTGGCTAAGAGCTGCACTGGTGGAAGTGAGGGGACAACCTGCGGCCTGAAATGGACAGATCAGAAATGGGATAACACCAAAGACTTTGGTCAACAGATGGCCTCTTTAGACGTGATTCAGTCGAATCTAATCACGCGTGTGGCTCCGCCGGTTACCCATGACAATGGTGGTACTAGCAAAGGAAATCCTAATGCCGGTGGCAAACCTCAGCAGCCAAAGCCAAAGTCGTTGTCATTCTCCATCACCACTGCTGACAAGGCAGGGGCCGGTATCTTGACGGTAATGGTGGTGGTCTTGTTTGGTGGATCTTGTGGATGGCTGATCTGGGATTGATTTGATTTCTTCGTTTGTCGACATACTTGTGTCGAGGGTCCATTGATTGGTGTGATATGCAGTTTCTGTGAATAATTTTTTGATATATAACCTTGAAAGCATGTTTTCTTTGGATCTATGTTGATGTGTATTGGATTGCCAAAAAAGGGGGGTTGCCTTTAGTAGATAGACCTTGGGCAAAAAAATGGACTCGCGGGGAATCGAACCCCGGACCACCCCCATGCTAAGGGGGTATTATACCACTAAACCACAAGCCCTGTACATTATGTAATTTAATTTACTACGTCCTATGAGAAAAGAGTCTGAATGACTAGTTTTAATACAGTAAGTAGTACATATCAGTATCGCCCACATTAAGAGCACGAATATAGTAATCTGCAGGTGACTGTGCGAGTTCTTCCTGGCTACCATAGTAGATATCCTATAGCCATTTCAGGGAAATCTTGGGCATGGATCTGCCGACGATACAGTACGTCCCGAAACTGGTGCGACCACCTACACTCTTCGAATGACTTTCTGGCCCCGCTGCCAAGATAAACTAGTATAGATCAGGAATAACCCCGGAATATCAATATTCCTATATCAGTCTGAATACTACGACTTACTCTTAGTATAATAAGATGCTTGTCTCGGACCTATATTGGCGATTCAAAGGGAACTAGAACTTTCTATGATGCAAATAAGTCAAACAAGATAGCTATAAGTATGCCTCGAGAACCGACGAAGTGTTACTTTCCTCTGCTACTCTTATGTCTAAGTAATAATTAGGGGAACTTATTTAGTATCGGCCCTTACAAATATTGACTTATATTACTTCTATCTAATTTTGTAGCTACTTATAAACCTACTTATTATAATACTTAACCTATTAGCCTTAGTTTTCTCTACTTACTTTGCAAAACCTTTGGTTAGGGCTAATATATAATTATGTTTAGTAGACTCCTTAGTAGTATCTTCTGCCTTAGGGGGATAACTTATACTCCTTTTAACGATAATATTACTTACCGGCCTAAATTGCCTAATCTTTAGGAACGGACTCCCTCGTATGCCCCTACCCCCGGTTACCTAGACCGCGAATAGACGCTATTAGAAATCTACCCTTTACCTAAGCCTAAAGACTATTAGCGAATATTTGCCTTCCTTATATCAATATTCGTCCGATCGCTTAAGCTCTAAAAGTTTGGTTAAACGTATAGATAGAAGTATATAGGATAAACAATCTCTAGATCGTATCTACTACTATACTAGATTAAGTAGAGGGCTAAATTGAACTATCGAGTTGTAGTTAAGGATATAAAATAAGACCTAACCTAGCCGCCTAGGTCGTACTAGGAATAGATAAAATAGGGCGCTAGTAATATTCTCCGACGGCTAAGGCTAGATAATACCGATATAGTGTTATCGGTAAACTCCTAGCGGAATATTGATAAATACTTTGAAGGTACTAGTATTAATTAGATAGTAGTAGAGAAGTAGCTACTAGCGTAAGCCTATCTATTCCGTCGTAGTAAGAAGGTCCGGCTCCTAAAATATGCAAGAGGCCGCTTAAGGAACGAAATCTACTATAGTAAAAGTCGAAACTAGTTTCCCTATAAGTATATATACGTTGTTTTTCGGTTTATACCCGAAACTATACTAGTCTATATTAGGTAATAAGGTAAACAACTCCCGCTTCGCCGTATTATGTCTTCCGCCGTAATTGATTTTAGTATACAATAAGATATTGTATATAGTACTATAAATATCTATCGAATATTCTCGAGGGGTAATAATACTTTTTATCAACTTTTATTTCCTCGGCGATCTATTTACTTAAGCGACAACTATATTAGGAAAGCCTTAATAAGGCTCTAGGTTCGTTTAAGAAGTTATTTTATATATACGTAAGCCTACGATTATATATATCTTTAATAGCTATCAAACTTTAATTACGAAAGGTCCGAAAATATAATATATTTAGGCTCTCTAAATATCAAAGCATCGTCTTATACTATATAATTTCTACCTAAGTACTATATACTAGGATACTACTACTAGGTTGATAATTATAAAGAAATTCTAGGTTATCCTTGTCTCCTAAATATTCGTAGGGATCTATTTCCCCTACCCTTTTCTCTTAGGGAATAGGAGACCTCTATCTTAGAGGTTTAAGCGAAGCCGCGCGGATAGCAACAAACCCTCCTAGATCTTCTAAATCGTATACGTACTAGTGATTTTGCTACGTATAATAATACTAGTTATCCTATACATAATATAAAACTAAAGGCGTTGCGTCTTTATAGCTTAGTATAATCTTTACCTAGGTATGATAGTTACGGAATAAATCGGCGCCGTAATAAGTATAGTAGTTGTCCGTAAAATCGAGCTACCGTTTAAAGAGGACGGGAGCTAAACCGAGGTCCCGGAGTAGGTATCTTCTCGTATTTATTCGGGCGGTCGCTTTCGTTCGCGCTAACGCCTTCGGCTTTTAAATTGATTTTCTATCCTCCCGCGATGGTCATGAAGGACGTTAGCTTGGCGTTTGGAATCTTACAAACCAACTAAGCGCGGATAATCACTAGCGAATATAGCAATATCCGAAATCAGTTTACCCTATACTCTCGAATTATTTCCCGAACCCTGACATAGAACACTCTAGTCTATATATGGCTTAGCTGCCCGGCTTCCAAGAATAGACTTTGTATTTTATGTGACGCTCACAGAACCTGCCATGATGTATTTTACACGAAACTGCAATACGCCTGCTCCTACCCTGCCCCACTTTTCATACTGTTTGCGTTCCTGTGCACACACACCTCATGCCTCTTGAGCGACTCTCAAGTTGCACCACGCAACGTGGCGCCGAGGCTCCCTCCGCCGAAGCTACACCTCATCCGCTATATGATAGAGAGCTAGTCACTCACAATATCTCAAATGGCCGAAGGAGCTGACTGCAGCAAGCTTACGATCAAAATATTCGCAGAAATCTACGGCAGTTCGGAAGCGTCCATGCCCCTCCGACTAGAGTAGGCTGGAGACGCACCGTAATACCACTGTTGTTAGAAGCACCCTGCGACCATCCGCTGGAAAAGCCCGGTCTCTACCTAGATGAAATGGTCGTTTTCCCCTGGGATGGGTTCCAGGCACTGGTTACCACGTCCAGTATTAGCAGGGCCCTTGTTGCTAAAGGTTGGTCTAAAAAGTCTGCTCGAAAGGGGGCTAACAAGTACTGTAGAATGCCGATCTGCGGGAATGTTATCCGCACAAGTTACCGGACTTCCACTCGTATCACATAGAGTCTACGCAAGCCACAGATACAGTATGGCGGCAGGTAAGATCCACTTCACACCGGCCTCCTCACATATCTGCGTAATTCGATCCGAGCAGTGAATGATGCGTCGTCCGTATCTGGGCTCTGGCCATCTTCCACGGTGTTGAAGAAGCTGTGCGACAAAGTCTTCAAACATAGCGGCATCAGTTGAACCACGAAAAACGCGCGAGGGAACGATCCCGTCTTGGGCATACGCAGGGAGTATCTGATATCACTGGTGGGAATTGTGATACTTGCACAGGAACCTAGCTAAGCGGTGACCAATCTGTTCCGTCTAAATCCAGCCCGTTTATCACATCTAGATTTATCAACGTATACTACAGCATGTTTACAATCAAAACTCTGAACCATGATGGGCGCCTTTGCATTTGCACGAATATATGGGAAACCCTAAATACAGGGGAAAAACCGATACCAAGGCCCTTTGGATAACTTCGTATGAAGTAATAACATCACAATCCTGACGGCCCCAAAACCTTGAAGTTGTAAATTTAACCTTAATGTTTCGTGTTAGCATCCAGGTACAGGTAAACGTAGAAGCCCACGTACCGTTTAAATCTCACTGTCACCCGCGAGATGGCCTCAGTCTAGCCAAGGGACTTGTTTGAGATTCCAGGGGGATTACCGGTGGCCCAGGGATTGCCTGGGTGCCAAATTTGGGCGAGGTCTGCCTCAGGCCAGAGGAGCATAGGGACTTGTGATCTGTGGCGACCAGTTGGCGACCATGGTCCAATGGTGACATCAAATTGTTTATCGTGAATGGCGGGTCGTTCATTTTGGTGGTACAATTCATAGCCGAGCTCTGTCTGTTTCGCAGTAAAAGTAGCCGCGGTTGAAGCATTTGCGTTTGCCTTGAACCACAGATTGCCCTCCACGGCAATGAAGTTGCGATCACCTCCTATGGCAGGTACCTTCAATTTAAAGGAGCCTTGAGTTATAGGAACGATCTGCAAAGAAGTAATAGCGCTATGCTCTCGGAGCGTGAGGTAGCCTTCACGTAGCATAACACCAACTCTTCTCGCATCAGTTATCTTGATGAACTTATCCTCAAGTTCAGTACACTGCACGATACGTGGCTCCATATTTGTAATCCGTTTGTCTTGAAAATTGACCTGATTGTATCAAATGATTCTTGGCAGACACAAAGTGAGATTAGAAAGTAAGACACTAGGGCATTGAAAGGGAACTTTATATTGCCGTTAGTGTTGTAAAGCAGACTATTTCATGACGTTTTCCTGCGCAATTCATCATGATTCACAACGCAGACGGTCATATAAGTGAGTCATAGACTATAATATTGACGAAAACAGATATTATCTATTTACGGATGCTTTCAGTAAGTCGGTATAATACCTACCTCAACTAGACAAAAGAGCGATAAATAGATAATATCTGTTTTCGTCAATATTATAGTCTATGACTCAGTGAGCGGATGCTTTAGATTCATCCACATAGACAAGGTGGTAGGACTTGAAGTCTGAGATAAAATGACAGTATTCGTCCCGAAGGTCAAGGTTTCGTTCTCGGGCCTGGACCCGGGCAGTCTTTTTCGACCAGCCTTTGGACTTCAGAGCGCGGCTGATGCTCGATTTCGTTGCCTGGAGGGCGAATTCGTCCCATAGAAAAATCGCCATTTCGTCTAGATACAAGGCAGGCTTCTCTAGCAGATGATGGTACAAAGCCTCGAGCATAACTGGAGGGATACTATGGGGTCGTCCGCCTTTATTTGGCGGTGCTTTGACGCTGCCAAACATCCGTATATTGGAAGAGATCCTCATGACGGTACTCCTGTGGCAACCAGGGGCCCGTGCCATCTCATTAATAGATAGTTCGCCACTATGGATCATCATAGATAAGCTCATGCGTGGAAGCAGCAAGGTTTGGAGCCATCTTTGGTTGGTCCACTCGTGATAAGTGTGCCTCCCGAGGAAGGCTGTTTTGGAGGAGGGGTATGGAGGTGTGGGTTGTATTGAATTGACAAGCGAATACATGCCTGAATCTACTGAGTAATTTATGGACGAAGCAATACATACACAGCTTACAGGGGACCTTCGGAAGAATGCCCTATATAGACTAGTGTATCTTGGCAGTGGGGCTAAAAAGTCATTCGAAGAGTGAAGGTGGTCGCACCAGTTTCGGGACGTACTGTAAAAGGTTTTTGAAGGAGCATTTACTAGATTCACTGCGGTCGGGACGAGTGCCCGGACCAGGCAACAACCTAATTGTGTAACCTCATCGTCGGTGTGAGCTTAGCGTGTGATATCCATGGATAGAGAGGAGAAGAATAAACTGAATCTTTATCTACGGTTGTCAGCATGCTCAGATAGCTAGGTACTGAATCATTCGGAAAGACATATATTCTCCTGTGCAGGAGAATATATACGAGTTGATGATATTCACTATTTACGTTTACTCTGTCTATTTATTCCATCGCTCTGCAGAGTCTCCGTCATTAATATCGTCCTCTTTGTGTGGGAAGGGGAGACGCAAGACCCATCTAGCTCAAGGGACCGTTGCCTGGCGCCGATCGAACACCAGAGTGTTTGCTGATTCCAATCCTCTATCGCCAGGGTCAATTTGCATTTGTGAACCCATCTTGTCACATTTTACAAGGGCTTCTTCCGTGACAATATCAGAGTATAACCCTGGAACACACTGTGTCTGAGATGTCGCCCATGGACGCCCTCGCGCGTATCTCGAAGCCGCTGGTGCTATCATATGTCGTGGGCTGGGTATTCATCGTGTATGCTTACTCTATACGGTTCATCTCTCGTTAACTAATCCTATAAACCAGCGGGCTGGCGTTGATCGGCTATGGCTTCTACAAGGTCGAACCGAACCACCACCCGTTTCATCTCGCCGACCCAAGTATATCCTTTCCCTATACTGAGAATGAGACCGTCACAATCAAAACTCCGATCCTCATGGGGCTTTTTGTACCGGCTGTTATAATCCTTATCGGTGCCTTTGCACTCGTCCCTGGTAGCGTCGCCGCCGATGGTGCGAAACCCTCCAAGTCGCAAATAATCCGTCGAAAAGTACGTGAGTGGAACGCAGGCTGGTTGGACCTGGCGCTGGCGCTGACAGCTGCCTGGAAGTCTACGCAGGGATTGAAGGACTTCATCGGAAAACCTCGTCCTGATATGCTGGCGCCTTGCAACCCGGATGTGAGCAACATCGCTGCCCATGTGGTCGGTGGACCCGGCCAGCGTCTACAGGGTGCCGCAGTCCTTGTCGACTGGACGATCTGCCAAGACCAGTCTGATTTGGTGCGCGATTACAAATCTGATTGATTTGAGCCTTCTGGAGGATGTCCGGGCGCGAGGCAAGTATCAGATTATGGTGCGTCTACCAAACTTGAAAATGGCGACTCAATGAGACGGACGGATTTAACACGGAGATAATAGATTACAAATACGAGACCCACAATCACCTCGGCCACTGTCCTACCTCATAACCCGAGCTTCCAACCCCAGACAACCTGATCCAAGTAAAGAGACATGGCTTCGTATCTGGTCACCGGCTCATCACGCGGTCTAGGTCTGGCACTTGTTTCCCACCTGGCGTCGTTGCCCAAAGCACAAGTCGCAACTATCATCGCGACCGCACGCCAAAACAACTCGCCCCAGCTCAGAGATATTGTGAGCGCATCGTCGGGACGGGTTGAGTTTGCCAAATTGGATGTGACCGACAAGACCAGCGTCGAGGAAGCTGTCAAGTCGGTTCAGCACAAACTGCAAGGCAAGGGGCTTGACTACCTCATTAACAATGCTGGTGTGATGGATCGGTCGAAGGATGGGCTGGCGGGGATGTAAGCGAATTCACGATCCCTTCAACGTCTTCTCCTAATTTGGCCTAACCAGGGACGAACTGGACGAGATCTTCAACACAAATGTCACTTCGGTTCATGTGGTAACACAGGCCTTCATGCCTCTTCTTCGCAAGGGGGAGAAGAAGACTGTCATCAATATGTGAGAATCAATTACTGCGTGATTGTCATCATATTCGCTGATGACCTCCCAGATCAACCACTATGGGCTCAATCGCCAAGGCCAAAGTTTACGCACAGCTGCCCTGCCCCGCCTATAAGATCACCAAGGCCGCGTTGAACATGATGAACGTTCAATATGCCCAAGAATATGCAGAGGAAGGCTTCACCTTCCTGGCTGTTAGCCCTGGAGTGAGTAAATGGAACCTTTGCAGCTCTTTGACACTCTGTGCTAATTTAAGTAGTGGCTACGTACCGATCTCGGTAGCTCTTACGCAGATCTCCCTGTAGAGACTGGCGCGGAAAAGGTGATTGATATTGCTCAAAAGGCCAGCACTGAGCAGAATGGAAAGTTTCTGAACATTCATGTTCCGGGATGGGAGAAGGCAGAAGGGAACAACCAGTATCCTGGAGGTGAGGTTCCTTGGTAGGTAGGGAATAGGAATCACGGGAGTCGAACAATGACTATATTGGTCATCCAACCTATGCCCGTTGGGCAAGTATGTTTTTAACGCCAAGTGCCTCTTGAATTCAATCGCTGTGCCCAGGTGGTGGATATCGTTGGAAATTCAATATTGGGAATCTCCGAGCTCGTGGATACCAAGGGAGTAACAAGTCGTAGAGTCCACGGGGTTCTCATAGTCCCATTATTATCTTGGAAGATCCGCACTTATTCGCACCGTTCACAAATCCGGGCAATTCGCCCACGTGGGGTAAATTTTCCCGATGCTACGCTGCCTACCCTATGCAACTAGGCTTCTTGGGCCGTACTCTTGGGACTGCCCATCTATACCTTTCGGAAGTAAATCGAACTTGACGGCCCCGCCTAATAGACCGATATTTACCCGAAGATTACCGCATGATGTTTGCGGGGGTGGGGCGTCATGAGACCAGGAATGAGCCAAGGATCAAAGGAAATTATTAAAGGGAGCCAGGAACCGAGTAGACAGATTATACTACGTAAACAGCAAGGATGCTAGGCAGAATAGTCCTCGCAGGCCTCATGGTCGCCGTCGGGGCACAGGAAATTTTCCTCACAACAACAGGCAATTCGGCTCGTCCTCAGTGCACTCAGGCAACTGCATCACCAAGCTATTATTTTCAGCCATTTTCATATACGCTCAATGAGACAGTTCGGTAGGCGCTCCATTTTATTCGACCTTCCTCGCTTACCAATAAGATATGCATCGTCTATGCCGCCCCCGACAACTACTAGAACGTATGCACCGGCCTATACAGATGCAGCCAAACATTTAATACCGCTGTCGACGTCTACATGGGGCAGTTGGCTTCCAGGCTACACGAAAGTCCATGCCACAGATACTGGCGATCCATATGGTCAGGCAGCATGGTCATCAATGTGGCTACGGGCTGATCTGCATAACTACGTTTGTGATCCATCCTAATCCTGCGAGGCAGCCTGCTCATAAATTCTCAAGACAACGACCGGGTTATATTCCACCACAGTCAGCCCTACTCCAGTCCCCAGCAGCGAGTTGGTTCTGCCACCAAGCGATTATTTCCCTCCGACAGACTGTTATAATTTCCCCGACGACTTTGTGTTCGGCGTTGCTGGCAGTGCTGCTCAGATCGAGGGAGCAGTCGGCCTTGAAGGCCGCTCTCCGTCTTTGCTGGAGAAACTGGTTCCTGATAGTGAGCCCAAGGATTACGTCACAAACGAAAATTATTTCCTGTACAAGCAGGACATTGAGCGTATGGCAGCCATGGGGGTCGAGTACTATAGTTTCTCAATCCCGTGGACTCGCATTCTGCCATTCGTATTGCCCGGGACACCTGTCAACAAGCAGGCAATCGACCACTACGATGATCTGATTGACACCGTTCTGAAAGCTGGAATGAAACCCATTGTCACCATGCTTCATTTTGACAGCCCTCTGATGTTCATCGCCGCTGACAACATGAGTACGTCTCTATTCGACTTGCCAAATGTTATCGAATGTTCTAATGATTCTCTACAGCGAGACACCCAGACATCGGCTACAACAACGCCGGGTACCAGAACAGTACTTTCGTGGATGCCTTTGTGAACTATGGGAAGATCATCCTCGCCCATTACGCCGAGAAGGTCCCAATCTGGGTAACCTTCAATGAGCCCCTGCTTTACGCCTTCAATTTCCAAGGCGTTGACAACGTGGTTCACGCTCATGCCCAGATATATCACTTCTACCACGACATTCTGGAAGGAACTGGCAAAATTGGTATCAAGTTCGATGATAACTTTGGCGTGCCAAAAGACCCTCATAATGCCTCTCACCTTCAAGCGGCCAACAGATTTCAGGAAATGCAGCTAGGCTTCTTTGCCAACCCCATCTTCCTCGGAAAACAATACCCAGAGTCCGTGTTAAAGACCATGCCAGGTGCCAGGCCCCTGGATCGGACGGAGTTGGAGTACATAAACGGCACCTCGGACTTCTTCGGTATTGACCCATATACTGCAACAGTTGTGTCGCCCGCTGATGAGGGTATCGAACCCTGCGCCAAAAACCACTCGGCCTCCAATTCTCTCTTCCCTTACTGCGTGAACCAAGAAACAAAGAACACATTCGGCTGGAACATGGGCTATAGGTCGGCTAGCTATGTCTATATAACGCCAACCTATTTCCGGGAATACCTTTTCTACCTGTGGAACACCTTCAAGACTCCAGTCTTTGTGAGTGAGTTTGGGTTCCCAGTCTACGGAGAAGCGACCAAGGAGCTATCAGATCAGCTCTTTGACTCACCCCGAAACGTTTACTATGCCTCTTTCATGCAAGAGATCTTGAAATCTGTATATGAAGACGGCGTCCACGTTATGGGAGCACTGGCTTGGAGTTTTATGGATAATTGGGAATTTGGTGACTATTCAGCCCAGTTTGGACTTCAAAAGGTGCGTTTATTATGGCTCGGTCTGCTTGTCTTTGCAGTTGCAGCAATGGCCTTCCTTGGGTCATCCAAGCAGTCAGTGTTCTGGCTAATATTGTCGCAGGTGAATCGAACAACACAGCAACGATTTTACAAAAAGAGTTTCTTCGATCTTGTGGACTTTGTCAAGACCCGCCAGCGCTACAATTAAGGATGTGGTAGAGTGTATGTTTCATATAATCAGATTACTGTACAAAGCATCAGGGTTTCAAATGAATTTGGACCGTAGTACTTTTTGAACTCGTATAATGAGGACCTACGTAAGATGCTACCGCCAGAGAATCGCTCCAGAATATTCCATCCGTACAGTCTCCAGGGAAGAGCGTCTAGCAAGTTTGGAGATTAGGCAAACGCATGGACGATCACGAAATGAAAGAGGTATGTATAGATAGTGTGGTCTTCCAATACCAATCCAATCATGCGACGACAGCTGGGGCATAACGCCTGATATACCAACACCATAAACTCCAAGAAACAGCCCCTGGGAGAGACTAACCCGTCGTAAGACGACTATCCTCCCAGTATAGTCCAGCTCATCAATCCCACCCATCCCGCGACAAAGACAACAGTCAGAATTCCGGCACCAGCTTTGTCTCCCGTGGTAATGGCCGATCCCTCCAAATGCGAACTGGTGTCATTCTCGCCGGCGGTGGGATTGCTTGTGCTGTTACCACCCGTGGTCGAAGTAACAGGCGCCGGGCTGACAAAATTGATCATATTCGCAACAAATATATTAGTGGCACTGATCTCCTCTTCCATTCCGATCCAGCCATCGTATTGAGATTGGTACCAGCGAACTCCACAGGTGTTGTTGTTGTGTCCAGTGCAGGACAAGGCAGCGGCTTTGGCGGAGGTTTGCAGCTTGGGCAAAATAATGTCGAACGTTGATGGAACCAAGATAGCTGTGAATGACAGCCAGGAAGATACAAGTCCTTTAAAAAGAACCTCGTTGTTGTTGCAAACCTCTGCCGGCTCACATGTGACCTCCTCGAAAATTCCACCGTTGCTAGCTGGGAAAAATTCCTCGATTGTTTTGTTCAGCAATCCGTTCACGGCGTTGAGCCACTCAGAACTACCAGTCTATGTTTCGGATGCATAGATTAGTATACGCTCAGAAAATCACGACTCTGCCAGTAGCTTGAAAGTTTACAGGCAGCGGCCTATACAGACAGAACAAACTCACATAATTGTACATATAGGCAGCACCCATCATATACGTCCCGTAGTTATATGACCATTGAGCGTTTCCCTGAGTCGAACAACCATTTTCACAATTTGTAGAGTCGGCAACATTCCAGGTCGAGTTGTTCAACAAAGGTGAAGACAGGGACCAATCCCAAATCTTATTGGCCCATTTAGAGTAAGTATCCGATCCAGTGTAGCGGGCAAGACGTGCGGAGAGTTGAAATAAACCACCGTTTGCAATCGAATTCTTCATCGTATAGCCAGACTGGTAGGGCCAAATTTGCCATCGCATTCCTCCGTCGCAAGAGGTCGTGTCCCATCGCTTGATCTGAGTGTTGAAGACACCCTGGGCAAGTGAGAGCCAGGAAAACCCATGGTCAGCATCTGCAAATTGTAGTTCGGCTGCTGTCATAGCTGCAAGTCCCCAAAACATTTGGTCGTCGTTGCCCTTGAGAGTCTATTAGTACGTCTCCCTTCTTGTTTCTGCCAAATGCTTTCTTACTAAGTAGCTGCTGTAGTTAGCTGGCATGTAGTCGCCATCATCACCGGATTGCCACTCCAGCCCAACGCGTAGCTCGTCATTGTATGTCGTGTCGCCCGTGAAATGCCAGTATTGAAGCAGTGCCAGGAAAAGGGCCGATCCTTCCCACCATTTACTCGGAAATGATCCAGGGATATGTCCAGTCTCATTTCCATGGTAGTAGGTCATCATCGCATAGGCGGTTGTGCTGGCAGCATCTTTGATAGATTCTGTCGTTCGAAAGCTATTAGTGCCCATTTCATACCAGTATACACCATTTCAATGTGGTACGACGTACGTTCATCGCTGATATCCAGATCAATCGCATCTGACGGGCTTGCGACAAGAATGGAAAGTAGAAGTCCCTTCAACAGCAACCCGGGGCCAGGAAAATGCATCGTGACTAAACCGATCAGCTTAAAAGGTGTGGAGTGCGCCGGCCTATCGGAAGCAAAGGAAGATCATCGATCGACTGGAAGAACGTTGATACACAGATTAATTGTGGCACCTAGAAAAGACGATCAGTCACTGGCATCTCGAAAGAAGAAAATTTTTGCAAATCGACATAATTCGAACGGGCGCCTCCTGAGGTCATTTCGGTTCTCCGGATTTAAATATAGCGCCAGTGGCATGCGTAATCCACGGCGCTAGCGTCGTCAACTTCATTGTGGAGTTTCGAAAAAACACGCCTCTCGGTAGTCCGACAATGGGCTTGAGAGTGGAGCCCGCCAAGCTCATTCAAGCTTTTTTGTTGTGATGATCAGGAACGGTGGTAAGGTACTGAGGCGTCTTTTCTATTCAATCCCGATGTTGAGATGGGGTAGTTGGTGCCTCTAACCCGCTGGCACAAAATAGAATTATGGAGGAAAAAGGGTTGTTACTGTTGTTTCAGGTTTCCCGACTGTCTCAGCAACCATCCGCCTCTAGAACATTGTGTTTTCTTTATTATATTCACGTACGCAAGTGCCATTATGTGGTACCCATCGAAATATCTAAATCAGTTTAAGTCTTTTGTCCTGAAACACTTCAGGTGTCTTCCCGGAAGCAAGTTGGGCGCTTCCTTATGTTGGATCAGAAGTTGAGATAGAACGATCGAATAAAGGGAACTGCTTATTCGTATCTTCCATTGTAGCCTGCATCAGAAAAACGACTGCATTAGCAGACCGTTGCCGAGATTTCCGTGTTTATCTCGCAAAAAGATCAGAAGATCACTGGATTGGCTAAATGCCTCTCTAGTGAGTGGGGACCCGAAAACTTTCATTTCAGCCTGGACAAAGATAGTGCCGAAAGAACAACCCCACTACATTAGGGCTAGTTCGTAGTGTATTGAGAGTAATCCGTTTTGATTGCTTTTCAAGGACAGTCTCATGCTAACAAGATATTCTACTTCCTAATTTATAACATGAGACTTGTAGCCTTGGAACCCGGCAAGTCGACAAAGATCGCTATGAGGAACATTTATCTACGGGCCACGTCGGGCAATAGTCCCTCGGCGGGTATCTCTGGAGTCCGTGCACTTGTAGGCTTTGGTAAAGGGGCACCTGGTGCCTGATTTGGTGCTTTTCTCGGAGGAATAACTCCGTGTCGATATAAAGCGGCGAAGATAACGTGTGGTGTTTATTAATAGTGACAAACAGACACTACTAATCCCATGTGGCATGACAGCCGATTATACCGTAAAGATATTTTTACTTTGATAAGAGATCACTATGGTTCTAATTATTATAGACATTATTATAAGGCTGTAGGGCATTGTGAATGCGACTTATATCCTAACGCTCGTTTCCAATGCAGACTACTCAATTTTGGCTTGTTTGCTCCCCCTTTTCGGACTTATTTGTCGCTTTTTGCAGGCCTGTTGACGCCGTTATAAGTCTGAGAAAGGACAACCCACATTAGGGTACTAAAGAGAACCCGGAGGCCGGCAACCAATATTGCCGGCCACTCAAGGCCAATAGATCGATAGGAATGCCACAAAAGCTGTGGTAGCGGCCCCCGTTGAACATCGACAAAGGTCATTTGCTACTACGGTGGTTGTAGAACTATCCCAAGCGACTTGAAATAATTTTCCTTTTTGGTTCTTTCACACCGGTTACGGCCCGCTATCGGGGCGGCGCTCACAATATGTGGGGGTTTGTGGCCTACTGTATCAAGCAATCAGGCACTACATGGTCAAAGCGGGCCACTGCAATACATCGTTGTTGCCTGAGCAATTAGCTGTCTATCTTGAAGTGGGTATGCTTTGATTCGATAGCAAAATTCCCGCGACAATTCTTGAAGTTCTTGAAACCTTGTACCGTAGACCCCCCTATGATTGTTGAATGTCATGGCCAGTACTTCTTTCCTGTTTACAAAAAGAGCTATGTCCTCTGCGGGTCGTGGGCACAAAGCCTCACGAATGCGCTAATTCGGGCGTCTGGTTATTGCGATGGTGCTTTATGTGACGGATATCGAGAGTCAGAACCAGTAGGCGACAAGGTTGATGTCGTCCGGGAGTAAAGCGCATGATCTCCACCACCTGGGCACTCAGGATGTGTCGAAATTGATCACCTAATATATACCGCACTTTGTTGTGTTCTTTCATTATGTTCGCCTCATAAACTGCACACTTTTACACACTTTCATACGCCGTTATTTCCTCTTCCTTTGTCGTTGCGTCCTCGTGGCCAGGTAACATCGAACTGGGTTCTCTGATGGAGCGAAAGCGCTTCCCATGCCCGCACGCAGAGTGTGACAGGACATCTACATCGAACCAACGCAACCATGTATGCCGAGCTGGTACACGACAAATTCAGATATCTCTCGGCGCCAAGCCAGTGAAACCCAAAGGCGGCCGCCCCGATATCAACGACTTTTGCGACGTGGAAGCTCCGTCACTTCGACATATCTGATAGCTCCAACTGGGGTCTTAACGAGGACGGGCGGGATGAACTAAACGCCGTGCGAACTTGGGTCTCTGACCAGGTCGTTTTTTGGGCCACCCTTTTCATCACCGCAGCAGCACGAGCTGTTGACAATTTGAGGGATTTAACCGGTCTGATTAATAAATCAGGATTACCCTGCCTAGTACCTTAGTTTTGCCGGTGATATTGAAGGTTTGCACTGCAGTCATGCCAACTATGCCACGAAGAAGACAGTCTCAGGGACACAAACCACAAAACACAGATATACCCCCCTGAGAGTAATGATACAGACCTTTGGGACTCGAAGGAATTCATCCATATCACCGAGGCGTGACGCACCTGATGCAGATATCAAGGCGATGTTGACCCAATTAACTGCTAGTGGGTCAGCTCTCATGTAGAACCAGGCAGAACAAGGCCGAAGTCGATGTATTGGCTTTATAGTGTAGAAACGAATGCCCTTGATGGCGCGTCTTGGATTAACGTTGACCATGTCTCTCTGCTTATAGTATTTTGACTGTCGCGTTGCGCTATCGGGAATGTGGATACATGGACGCGAGTTCACGTGATCTCCGGATATACGCTGGCGGGTGTAGACGGATATGCCGGAGGGAGATCGCATTACAGATAGAAACCAGGAGCGCGATCACGGCCGGGTGTACCCTGTACAGTAGGAGCTCTCGGATATGGATGAATCATCAATTCCCCCCAAAGCGGGCTGGCGCATCCCCAAGGCGTGCCAGGAGTGCCGCAAGCGCAAGATCCGCTGCAATGGCCTAAACCCGTGAGATCACTCAATCCTATCCCCAGGCAACGTGACTAACGACCCCCGGAGTTGCCAAACCTGCGAGAAACGGAGCACGCAATGTGTGTATAGGGATGTTACTCGGCATCGCAGGAAGAAACATGAGTATCAAGAGTCTCGTCACGAGAGTCAACCCCTTAGAGACTCTCCTGCTTTGACCCAGCCTTCTACTCAGAAAACCCCATCTGTCTCACATAATTTCCCCAATAGTGTTACAGCAACACATATGGCGTCGCCTTCGTGTCAAATGCAGCTCTACTATGGGCCCACATCGCATTTTGCTCTCATGCAACACGTTTACCGAGATCTCGTCTCCAATCCCAGTGCTCAATCAGAGCCATCGGGCGGAGTTGACGAGGCTGGTGCTGGCTTGGATCTCTTCAGTTTTCGCCGCATCTTTTTTGGAAACCCAGATACTCATGAAGGTGCAAAGGCATCCGCATTAGGGGACACCCCGGTGATGTTCTTGCCCTACGAGCTGGCCAAACTCTTCCTCTCACGATTCCTGACAACTCTCTACCACATGATGCCACATCGGCCCAAATCGTGGTGGGAGCAGTGTTTGGAGGATCTCTACAACCCGTCGCCCTCAATCCATCCGGATACGTTAACTCGAGCTATCTTACTGCTTGGCTTGGCGACAGGTTCGCTCGGGACAGAGTATTTCGCATGGGGTGATGTGCTACTAGACCGAGTTAAAGCCTCAATCACATCCTTTGATGACGTTGTGAACCTTGAAACTGTTCAAATATCGTTCCTTATGATAAGTTGCCCCTCCTGCGTTAGCCGACTGGGATATTGACCAACGGAAACGGCAATTTCCAGAACGAACAGGGTCGACCGAACTCGGCTTTCTTGCACCTGGGATCGGCTTCTCGGAAAGCCCTATCTGCAGGTCTACACAAGGACGTTCCTTATGATGATGCACAGACGCCTGAGAACATCGAAGAGCGCAGAGTTACGTTCTGGTCTCTGTATATCTATGAAACGTAAGTAATGAGCCTTGGCTTCTCAAGAGTTTCATACTCAGCGTTTTATAAGGTGGTTATGCTTTCACTTGGGTCGTCCTAGCTCATTGGACTTGAAAGACGTCGCCATTGAATACCCGAAAGACACTTTTCTCCGACTCTTAGCTCAACTCTGCAAAGCCATATCTCGGTCTACCAACGAGATCTACGGCGAGCACCACGATTCTTTGCTTCATATGTGGCGAGTTGCACGCTCCATCTCGAATGAACTTCATGGGCTTCAATCACATATGCAACATGCGTTGGGTTTCGGCCTAGACGCTGAAGTCCACAGCGGAAGTACTGGTGTAAAACAAATCATTTTTGTCACTTGTGAGTGAATACGTCATTTTTCTCCCATCAAACTTCGTTACTGACAGCATAAAGTGTATTATCACACTCTCCAATTGACTTTACGTCCATTCTTGATTTTCCGTGGTCATTGGAAACGCGACATGAAGGCATCATGCCACCAGCCTGGTGGCAGCACATCTAATCGGCCGACTGAAATGCCATCGTGGCTCAATGAAGCCTGTAAACATGCTCTTACGGCAGCCCGGCAGACAATTCGCCATCTTTGTGATGCATCTCGTACCAATGATTATGTCAAGGTATAGCATGCTGTCCCAGTACAAACCCATTCATCACATTCTAACTTTTATCAGCAACTGCGGTATCATGGTTACTTCATTGCTAGTTCAGCTTTCACTTTGATTTACGATTTCCTTCACGACCACAGTGTTGCAGCCAGTCATCTCCCTTGGGTATATACCTCGCTGCGGAGTTTGTCATCTATGCGAGCTGGAGATCCTATAACAAGCACCATGTCCGCCATCCAGACAGTGTTACGGAACATCAGCCCGACTTACGAGTGGGTACCATACCCCAAGCATGACAACACATATTCTAGTGAAGGCAAAATGCCCGCTGTAACAACCGGCGGGTCAGGTGGCCAACACGGCATGCTCGATGAACACGCCTTTTCTTCAGATGCCTTGTTCGGCTCAGTTTCTGGTTTACCACCAACCCAATGGCCTCTACCACAACTTGAGGGCCCGGAGACTGGTAGATCTGGTGGGTCGAATGAGGAGCTTCTTGATCTCACTCAATCGGACATGGGGTGGAACTTTGACTTTTCTACAATGGATTTGGAGGCCTTTCTTTCTGTGTATCAGTCGGCCGATGCCTCGTTCCCATGAGGTACTGAACTCGGTCGTTCGAACTAGTTGCTTGGCTTATCCTTCCTATTATAGTGGCTATGTGCGAATAAATGAATGTATTCTGTGACCATTTTATCCGTATAGCGCTTGACTAATACTTGATTTCCCTCGCGAAATATAGTGCAGGTTTTTTGGACTCTATTGATTGCATGGCTACGGATATCTCTGAAATAAAGATGCCTCAGCGACATAAAACAGGCGAGGGAAGACCCATGTCCTATTCGAGTTAGTCCTATCCAGAAGACCCGTCTTACATTCCAAGGCCGCGCAGGTGGGACGCAGGCAATCTTCTAGAACCTTCAAGCCGGGTAAGGCCGAAAGCTTAGCAACCTTGGAATAACAAAACAGATTACTGGTAACGAAATGCCGCTTAGAACTACCGATTGCTTTATATCCGGTTGATCTACAAAAATTCTTCAACTGCTCTAGAAGCCGAACCAGTGGGTCTCATAAAAACTAGTTAGGAGCTTATCACGGATATACGTCCCTGCAATATATGGATGGACCCACAACTCGGTAATCCGGATATAGTAATCATAGAGCTATCAATAGCTATGCAATGGACGGTTTGCTCAAATATCGGGTCCCTGGTCTCTTTGAGTAGATAATTGTTATTTCAGAGATTATTCTTTTTGTTGGATTACACCCGACCGCACTGGCTTGATACCGCAAAAGAACATTGCCAGTACGATGGAGACCCCATCATCCGGCGCTGTCACTCCTGCCGATGTGGAAAAAGGCTCCGGGAATATTCGAAAGCGTCTGACAGTAACATTCCGAGATCTCAATGTTCGAGTTACTGCCTCTGATGCTGCACTTGGAAGCACCTTGTGGTCGGAAGTCGATCCTCGTCAGCTCGGCGAGTTGTTGAATCGGAAAAAGAGGCCAAAGAGGGTAAGAAAAGAATATATATTCAAAAACAACAAGGTTCGGGAGACTAAATGATGATTCTTCATTGCTAGACAATTTTGAAAGACGTCTCCGGTCAGGTGAAACCAGGAGAGATGGTAAGCAGCGTTGCCTCTTTCATTACCTCTCGATGGCTAATGAATGAAGCTTCTTGTTCTCGGTCGCCCAGGCTCGGGTTGCACCTCGCTTCTTCGGGTTTTGTCAAATGATTTGGGAACTTTCGACGATGTCAGCGGTGACCTTCGATACGGAAGCATGGATCGAAAAGCTGCAAAAAGATTCCGCCAGCAAATCATGTTCAACAACGAAGGTGTGTTATACAGAGCTGAATACTAGATATTCCTTATTAATCAATTCCAGATGATCTCCATTTTCCAACTCTTACTGTGAACCGAACCATGAAGTTTGCCCTCCGAAACAAGGTTCCAAATGAGCGACCAGCAGAGTTGGCGGGCCGGAATGATTTCGTGCTAGAGAAGCGAAACCAGATCCTTGACTCATTGGGAATTGGACACACAAAGAAGACTCTTGTCGGCAACGAATATATTCGCGGGGTTTCTGGTGGTGAACGGAAGCGTGTCTCTTTGGCAGAGGTCCTGGCAGGACAGGTAAGATTCAATTTTCCCCTTAACATCGATATCGGAACTGGAGCTTACGATATCTTAAATCTAGAGCCCTGTTCAGATGTGGGATAACCCGACGCGTGGTTTAGACTCGAAAGCTGCAGGCGAGTTTGCGCGGATGCTTCGACGCGAGGCAGACGAGAATGAGAAGACCATCATCACGACTACCTACCAAGCTGGAAACGGCATCTACGATGAATTTGACAAGGTTCTCGTTCTTGCAGAGGGCAGGGTAACATACTACGGCCCGCGCAGCATGGCAAAAGATTACTTCGAATCGTTGGGCTTCATCTGCCCGAAAGGTGCCAACATTGCGGACTATCTCACTTCAGTTACTGTTCTCACCGAGAGAGTCGTCCGCCCAGGATGGGAAGAAAAAGTACCCAACACCCCTGAAGAGTTCGAAGCTCTCTATCATAACAGTCCCATCTATAGAAGCCAGATGGATGCTATAGAGTCTCCGGAGAAGTTGTCGCACGAAACAGAAGATCTCGAGATCGCCGTGGCAGCTGAGAAGAGAAAGCAACATCTTCCTCGCGCCAAAAGTGTTTACACAGCTGGTATCTGGAGCCAGATTGCCGCCTGCACCATCCGACAGGCTCAAATCATGTGGGGTGATAAGTTCTCGCTGATCGTCAAGGTGTTTTCGGCCATCATCCAGGCTCTAGTCTGTGGATCTCTTTTCTACAACCTCCCTAATGACAGCTCCTCTATCTTCATGCGTCCGGGAGTGCTCTTCTTTCCTGTTCTCTACTTCCTTCTGGAGTCAATGTCCGAAACTACTGCGTCGTTCATGGGACGTCCAATCTTATCTCGTCAGAAGCGATTTGGGTTTTATCGACCAACGGCTTTCTGCATCGCCAACGCTATTACAGATATCCCTGTGGTCATGATCCAAGTTACTTGCTTTTCCTTGATCATATACTTCATGGCAGATTTACAGATGGATGCCGGTCGATTCTTTACATTTTGGATCATCGTCATTTCGCAGACACTTTGTTTCATCCAACTTTTCCGTGCTGTTGGTGCCGTCTGCAAACAGTTTGGAAATGCTTCCAAGGTCTCGGGTCTACTGTCTACCATTTTCTTCGTCTACGGAGGTAAGATCTATGAGCCGTTTGTCTCCCCGCAAGACCTACTAATCACATCTTAACAGGTTATCTGATCCCCTTCTACAAGATGCATGTCTGGTTCCGCTGGATCTTTTATCTTAATCCCGGTGCATACGCTTTTGAGGCCCTCATGGCGAATGAATTTGTTGGACGGGAATTTCAATGCATCGAGCCCGACTACATTCCTTACGGTCCAGGCTACCCTAGCTCTGGATCTCCACACCGAGGATGCTCCGTCCTTGGGAGTAACCAAGACGGAGTTATTGATGGCGCGACTTACATCCGGGAGCAATACAATTACTCTTTCCATCATATCTGGCGCAGCTTCGGAATCATCGTCGGCTTCTGGATATTCTTTATCTTCCTGACCTCGCTGGGCTTTGAGCTACGCAATAGCCAGGCCGGTTCCTCCGTCCTTCTTTACAAGCGGGGCAAGAAATCAGAGCGACAAAATGACGACGGAAAGACCGTCAGCCAGAACACGGATCTCAGTCCACTTCAGGGGACGGCAAAGCATTCAACGTTCACTTGGAACAACCTTGATTACTATGTGCCATTCCATGGAGAAAAGAAGCAGCTTTTGGACAAGGTTTTTGGCTTTGTAAAGCCCGGGAATCTGGTCGCCCTGATGGGAGCTTCTGGAGCGGGCAAGACAACGTGGGTCACATTACGGGTTCTACATCATTCGAATAGTGCTAACAACGGTCACTGCAGATTATTGGATGTTCTTGCTCAGCGAAAGGATTCCGGTGAGATTGTTGGATCTATCCTTATCGACGGACGCCCTCAAGGCATAAGTTTTCAGCGTACGACCGGGTATTGCGAGCAGCTGGATGTTCACGAGAAGACTGCAACAGTCAGAGAAGCGCTCGTATTTTCTGCATTGCTCCGACAACCCTCGGATGTTCCATACGACGAGAAGATTAACTATGTCGATCACATCATCAATCTTCTGGAGCTGAGCGATATCAGCGACGCCCTCATTGGAGGTAAGTCCACCTAGTTGCAATCGGAGACCCTTACTGACCATGCCAAGTACCTGGTGCGGGTCTCAGTATCGAGCAACGGAAGCGTGTAACCCTAGGTGTTGAGCTTGTAGCAAAGCCTACTCTGCTTTTCTTGGACGAGCCCACTTCGGGTCTCGATGGGCAAAGTGCGTACAACATTGTGAGATTCTTGAGAAAGCTTGTGGATGGTGGACAGGCTGTTTTGGTAAGCAAAAACCTTTGTCAAAGCAACTGCAATGCTGACGAAGCGAAGTGCACAATTCATCAACCTTCTGCGGTTCTGTTCGATGCGTTTGATGGTCTCCTTTTGCTCGCAAAGGGTGGCAAAATGACATACTTTGGAGAAAGTGAGTTGCAATATAGCCGGCTTGTCTGTATCAACTGCTAATGCCAGCGACAACAGCCGGTAAAGAGTCTAGCAAGATTCTAGACTATTTCGGCCGAAATGGAGCTCCATGCCCTCCCGATGCGAATCCAGCGGAACATATCATTGATGTGATTCAAGGGGCCACAACTGGAAGTATTGACTGGGTAGACGTTTGGAGTCGCTCGGAGGAATGCCAAATGGCTCTTCGGGAGTTGGAGGTTCTCAATGAATCTGGAAGAGCTGATCCCGACTATGTGGAGGGTAGTGCGGATTACGCGACCTCTCACTGGTTCCAATTCAAGATGGTCACCAAACGCCTTACGATCCAAATCTGGCGGTCACCGGTAAGAGAACCCATTTTCTGAAAGTTACGGCACTGGGCTAACGTCCGCAAAGGACTACATGTGGAACAAAATCATTCTTCATGTCTTTGCGGCATTGTTCAGTGGATTTACCTTCTGGATGGTTGGAAACGGAACTTTCTCTCTTCAATTGCGGCTCTTTGCCATCTTCAACTTCATTTTTGTTGCCCCCGGTTGTATCAATCAGATGCAGCCTTTCTTCTTGCAGAACCGCGATATCTTTGAGACTCGTGAAAAGAAGGTTTGTCAAAGTCTCTGGATCCTCCTGACATAAAACTAACATTCTCGGTTCCAAAGTCGAAAACCTACCATTGGATTGCTTTTATCGGAGCCCAGACCGTCGCTGAGATTCCATATCTGGTCATCTGCGCCACGCTCTACTTTGCGTGTTTCTACTTCACAGCAGGCTTCCAAGTTCTTGCCAGCATTTCCGGTCACTTCTATCTCCAGATGATCTGTGCGTCTTTCAATGCTATTTTGCGGGAAGAAACTAACATCAGATGCAGTCTACGAATTTTTGTACACGTCCATCGGTCAGGCCATCGCAGCATACGCACCAAACGAGTATTTTGCTGCTGTGATGAACCCGGTCTTGATCGGAGCTGGCTTGATCAGTTTCTGTGGTGTGGTTGTTCCATACAGCCAAATGCAACCCTTCTGGCGTTACTGGATCTATTACCTCGACCCGTTCACTTATCTTGTCGGCGGTCTTCTTGGAGAAGTACTTTGGGATGTCAAGGTCAAATGCGAGCCATCTGAATACGTCAAATTCAGTGCCCCCGCTGGACAGACCTGCGGCGCTTACATGGCAGATTTCCTTTCATCCCAGACGGGCTATCTGCTGGATGCAAATGCAACCGGAACGTGCTCATTCTGCCAATACTCCCATGGTGCCGACTACGCCAAGACCTTCAACTTGCGGGAGAAGTATTATTCGTGGAGAGATGTACGTTTCTCCGGTCGATCCAAAATTTCGATTAAATTAACTAATGGCGTTATCTAGACTGGCATCACGGCACTCTTTTGCATCTCGTCATATGCTTTGGTTTTCTTGATGATGAAGCTTCGCAGCAAGAAGACCAAGAGCGCCCGATCTGACTAAAGATCTTTCGTTCCAGCTTGGCCGTTGGTTTTCAGCGTACAGGAATCCCGAGACCCATGCGTAATGGGCTAGCAGCCTCAAAGGCTGATTAACTTCTGGCTGTCGTTATAATTCGGAATTAGAGTAACTAGCATATAGAATTGATTAATCTATTTACAAAACTTAAATGAAACTAAGTGCTGAGAGCCGGGCGCTCGATAGACTGTCATCGTATATAAAGACAGCTCGACAAAAAGTAAAAGAGCGAACAGCGGATTTACATGATGATTGTTGTTATTTCATTTTAGATTTCTGCTCATACCGTCTCGTTTACATGGATGAATCCGGACGTGAAATGATGAGATGGCTCAGAAGAACTAGTCTCCACTTGGTACAGCATGAATAGATCTACTCTGTCTGGACCTCCGCATGCACCCCATCGAGCCCGTTCAATTTGCCAAGAACATCGTCACCAAGGCCACTAATACGTCAGCTCATGATCTCAGAACTCCTTTCAAGCCAAGGCGATATTTACGTAGGTATAATTAGAATTGGAGGAAATGTTCGGGTGATTGGATATTCCCCCTCTGGGAAACCGGATTCATCGAGGATCCTAAATTTGAGATTAGCATAGCTGCACGAATATACTATATGCTGTATAGACTTACCGAGTGACTTCCTCGTTGCTATTCTCATACGCTTCAAGATCAAACCGAATGATTGTCTCGTAGCATAAAAATGTCAGCGATGAACAGTTAAATAGTATTTAAGCATTTTTATCTGGTCATGATCAATTAATTAGGTATGGTTGTTGATTACATACGGCGGACATTTTGATAGAACAATTAGGTTGACTGTAGAAGGTTCTGAGACAAAGTTGATTACCCAAATAGAGAGGCAAGAAGGTCCTACTTATATCAGTTACGGTAGACTGAGAAAATGGATGACATCATTAGCATTCCAAGATGTTGTGGCTGAGCTGAATTCACCCCACACATCCCCACCATGTACCACCCACAGCCCAATCATTAACTACACGCTACCTCACAAAATGTACACGCTGTACATAGTAAGGTTTGAGTCTCTGCAAGATGATGTGCTTGGTGGAGTACAAGATCGGTTCGGGGGCGAGCCTACATGCCAAGGTCCATAGAAATATTAAAGAGTTCTCAATATGTATAGACCCCGTATGCCTTGATACGAGGGTTAGAAGAACAATCAGGGAGGGTGGTACTGACACCGATTTCCGGAAATACTATGTACGCCATGATATTAGTCTTTAGTTCCTGCCATCCTGCCCGATCTTATTTTATCGTGCAGTCAGGGGTGCATGGAAGCTTCCGAATTGCCGTAACTTTCTGCGGAGATTAATGATCATAACTTGCTGCATTCAGCTTCAGCGGCCATCTGAGACGTGGTAAAACGCTGGCTCTCTATCATGCTACGGATGAAACCAAGCTTTCAAGGGGGAAGCTCAGGGCCATGTCATTTAGATTGAGCTTGACTCTTAGTGAAGACTTAATCTTAGTGAAGGCGTCGTGATGGTGAGCAATGAAAGGAGGGGCACGGAAGTAAAATATGTATGGCATTTCCGTGTAAATTACTTCATCCGACGTTTCAGAGCCCGAATAATGGCTTATCATGGCAGGCAGGTGAGCAGTTGGTTCAACTTTTTCAGGACGACTCCCTGCACCGTAGCATTCGCATCATCCTTGGTGCCTGCCATTCCCACTGACACGCTAGCATAGCAACCAGACTTCAACGAAACCTCGATCTCACTTGGGAGACGCGAGCTACCACAAGTTGTCACGTCATCCGGCGTGAAAAGAGGTACCGCAACATGAATACGCGAAAGGACGAACGAAAAGTCCCCCGCCTTCGCGCAATCAGAGGAAACCGAATTGAAGTTGACATTGAGCCAGACCTAGCGAGTAAAATCTATTAGAAGACAGGAACAGTTTCAGGCAACGACTACTTACATCTTCTGGCAGATACGGCGTGCCTGAAGCAACCAGAGAATCCGTCAGGTTAAGCGCGAGGTCAGCATATACTTGACTGTACTTCGGGAAAGTTGACGACGCGTTCCAGGCAGTTTGCGAGCCCGTTGCTCCGGAGAAAGCGATTGCAGGGATTCCCGCATTATGAGCTGCATACGTAGCTGCCCCAGCAGTCCCGGATAACAGAACGGCCAAGCCAATATTGTTGCCGACCTTGAGGGATTAGCAAGTTTCGACGGCCACCAGTTGCTTCGGACTCACATTTGGCCCTGCAACAGCAAGGTCTGGAGTGCCATCAAAGAATTGGCGGCTGATTGAGTTGATGCCATGTTTCATCGAGGTGGCCGGATATGAATTGACATAGTTAAGACGAGGCTCTGACACATTATGACCCACAGCTGGACTGCCAGCTAGACAGCTATTGAATTCACAAGCTTCGGCGAGGGGAGCCGGGGCCTGTTGAGAGGATCCTGCAGCAGTAATACAAACGATCAGTAGATGCAAGATAGCGGAGAGGCGCGTAACCGACCAGTTCCGCTCTGGTTTTCAGCAGGTGCCGAGACGACCACTGAGTGACCTCCGGCTGTCAGTGACTGGAAAATGGCGCGAATATTGACCTCGGCCCAGCCATCGTCGTTGGATGAAATTATGTTGATCGCGCTGACAGGCCCCAAGGCAAAGAATGCCACAAGGGCGACAGCTGTGTTGACGCGCATGGTGAAACCTTGTAAGGTTTTAGGGGTGTCTTCCCAAAAAGGTGCAACTCATTGCAATTTATTGGTCGGGTCATATATCCTTTATATCGCTAGTTTGATGGATCTTACGGCTTTCAAGGTCCTGACTCCCGAGGTTCTAAAACGTCGGCCCGGGCGGTCGGCTATGATTATAATATCCGATTCTAACTGGGAAACAGACATGACGCGTTCCACAAGCGGAATACCTCTGGCAAATTTGACCCCAGCTTCCGCAGTCGATTTGTCAGATGGTAACATACACTCTCATGACCGTAGTTCAATGTGTCGGATGTAATCAGTTCAATACCGCGTTAAGACCGGAAGATGTTTGTTGTGTTTGTTTTGACATTCGCTTTGTGTTTTGGCTTAAATAATCAGAAAGCCCAGATGTTCATTTTGGTCAAGATGACGCCTATTCAGCCCCTGTTCCGATACAATGAGGCACCCCATCCCGGAGTGGATTCCGACACATTCGCACGGCCGTCGCCGACAAAGTCCGGCCGTCTGCTGATGGCATCAGGAACGGCGGCATCTGACCCCTTCCGGTATTTGAAGAATTAGCCATGACCATTCCTTTAGAGTCACGGAGATGAAATCTGATTCTCAGTCATGCTTTTTATTCGTAGATATCGCCTCTTAGTCCGCCAACCAACTTAATCGCCCGTTGTGGCGATGCTCGAACGCGCCATTTTATCGGAAGCGGGCAAATCGGCCCCCAAAGAAGCGTATCAACCCAAAATAGAGAACCGCTCCAACAGTTCAGCTTTCACCTCATCAACATGGCGTCACCAGAGCGAGAAAAGGAATACCCGCCTGATTTGAGCGAGGAGCAACTGTTCTCTCTAGTCACCCAAATTAAGGTTCCTAGGCTGTCGCGAGAGTCCTCGAGACTGGAGGCTAACAGGTGGATAGGATTGGCAAATCAACCATGGATCATTATTGAAGGTCATTGAATCGGAGATAGAACACAGTGTTCTAAGTCATCCAGTCGGGGTCACAGTCAGTGTGATCGATTTGTTACATGATTCAAAGATTGCTAACGCCGTGTCGAGGTGCATTAGTGCTTCCCCACGCTTTTTCCTCGAGCACAATTCCAGCAGGGGCTGGATATCCAAGAAATTTACAATAAACTTTACTGCTCAGTTGCTGAAGATGAGGAATGGATTTTTGATGCTATCCGAAATCTCGTACCCGTTGAGCCCCTTGCGGGTGCACTCTGGGGAATCCATCAAGCCGCGAAGAAAGCAGGGTCTGTCCAGGATGTGCATCTAGGTATATTCCGGTCGGACTACATGCTTCATTTGACTGAGGATGAACAGGCGGCCTCCCCGAGAGCTCGCCCTAAAACAACTCTGAAACAAGTCGAGTTCAACAGCTTTTCCTGTGCGGGTGCTTCGCATGCAAACAAAGTAGCCAACATGCATCGCTATCTGACGCGGAAGGGCGTCTACAATTTGGACGATGCCTTGTATGATGTCGCATCACTTCCAGTGAATGAAAATATCGAGGCGCTCGCCTCCGCCCTTGCATTGGCCCATCAAACCTACGGTGGTCCCAGAAGCAAATTGGCAAGACAGACAGCGGTGCTGTTCATTGTGCAGCCATATAATGTGGGTTACATCGCCAGTCAGACTCAAGACGACACGTTTGACAACCGTCTAGTTCAATATTGCAGATGAGCGACCGATCGAGTATGCCCTGTGGAATCGAGAAGAGCCGGTGCCGGCTTATCGGCTCGACTGGGGCCCGCAAGTGCTTCAATACACGCGTTTGACCGAAAATAGAGAATTACTGTTTCAACCGCCGTGGTTGCCCTCGAAAGACCCGGTGGAGATTTCGGTTGTGTATCTGAGGGCGGGCTACGAAGCACATGAGTACAACCTGACTGGTTTCGAGGCACGTCTCCAACTGGAGAAGTCGGCTGCTATCAAGTGTCCCTCCATCCTGGCTCACTTGACTACTTTCAAAAAGGTACAGCAGGCGCTCACCCTGCCTGGCGCTCTCGAGCGTTTTCTCTCCGAGTCAGACGCTGCTGCTATCCGTAAGACGTTTGTCCCCGTGTATCCACTAGACGAGACTGAGGACGGTCTGTATGCCCGGGGTCTGGCTTGCGATCGGAAGCGTTCCGGCAACTTCATTCTAAAGCCGTCCCTGGAAGGAGGGGGCAACAACGTTTATGGGAATGAGATCCCTGACTTCTTGGCCTCCATTTCGGAATCGCAGTGGTCGAGGTACATCCTGATGGAGCGGATCAATCCTCCGATATCGCCTAATCTTTTGATGAGCTCCGCTGGGCTCAATGGTGGAGACGTGGTTTCGGAGCTAGGCGTTCTGGGATGTTGTCTTTGGAAAGCCAACTCGACCGACGATGGTTGTGACATGCTACATAACTCAGTCGGTGGTTGGACACTCAAAACCAAGCACGTTGAGGTTGACGAAATGAGTGTGGTAAAGGGGTACGGGTGCTTTGACACGCCACGTTTGGTTGATGCTTGACGTATTCTTCCCGGCTCTGCCCGACTATCTACCTAAATACTTACACTAAATAAGGTGCAGATGGCAGTGCATTGGAGAGCTTAGACGTTTATCCTTATGGCTACTTCCAAGATCCCAGAGTTCAAGTTTACAATGTAGCGGCATTGCATGACCCCTTACTTTCTCTTATATTCACCTCTAGCGACCCTTAGAGCCACTGTAAGTGAGTAGCATATGACATTATAAACTAGTTCTGAACTAAATTCCCACCATTCGAATAGGTCGACAATATCATCATTAAGTACGAGGTTCACTGTGGTAAATTATGATATCGTTACCGAGGTTGTCCTAAATAGATAAGTTCCTATGGTTCTTCCTCTTATTTTGCTTTTTACTTTAGCCTAACTTTCCTTTACTTTGCCCTGACTTTACCCTTGCTTTGCCCTCACTTTGCCTTTGCTTTGCTCTTTGTCATATATTTCCTTATATCCTTCTACCTTCTATAAGATCCTAGTTCGCTTAATGTATAGAATAGTGCCAAAGTGTTGGCGTGCCGCCACCTGGCATCCGACCGTAGGTGGTTGGCAGACTCCGAGTAACCGACCTTAGGAATAAGGGACAGATACTCGGAGCCGCCTAAAGCGCCGTCAGACATATTCCCCGGCTTAAAGCTCCAGTCGGGCTCCTTACTGCACGCAACGCCGTGTCGCCGTACTGAACCGCAGCTTATCACCGTTTTATTGAACATTGATAGACCCATCGCCGCAAGTTTTAGGATGACGAAGTCATGGAAAGTATCTGCTATCCGCCTATGTATGCTGCTTGGCACCTTATATAGGACCTAACGCTAGGAATGATCGATAAATGCCCTGAGCTCTGACAGCGCGGAAAAGGTCAGCGTCGCCTTCCAGCCTCTTGAAGAGGGCTTGGTTGATGTCCGAAACGTGAAGGTAATAAGACGTTTATGGATTGGCGCGTGCTTGGTGGTTTCTCAGTGTTTCGATCGTCTCTTGCAGCTTCCCGCAAGACGGGGCGACCAAATGATAGGCGTTCGCCGGCACAGTGAAGTCGTCGGGTTAGTAGATTGAAGAACTTGACGAGACTGTTGTATGTGAAGTTCGCGAAGTGCTCACATGCAAACCCGAATAGAAAGAAGCCCTTCCAATGTTCAGACAAGAGGATCTGCAAAATCTGCTATAAACGTCTTCTCCTTGCAAGCAAAGCAATGAGGGTGCTGCTCAAGTGTCTGAATCCTGGCTACACATCCAAAACGATTGGCCATGTGCCTATATGCAAATCCGAATGAAATGAAGCCCTCGCAGGTAAGAAGACCTGCTCGACCTGCTATGAACGCCTCTCCCGTGCAAACAAATCAGTGCGGGTGCTTAAGTGGGCCGATCATAGCTGCACGTTAAACTGTTCTGTTTCTTTGCGTTCGAAGCTGAATACCAAAGTAGTATGAGAGCATTCGTTGATCGTCAATGTATAGCAGAGCAACGGTCATCGCCCGCAACTCAATTTGGCTCTGCGTAGCACAGATCTCGGAGAGATAGACCTCGTGTCAATGCTTTCCCGACCCCACGCTAAGTGCACGCGGGTTGACTTCTTCAATGACGGGCCAATAACCATCTCAGCAACTTTCATTTCCAGATTTCCCCAGTTTCACCCCCACATACGCCACGTCTTGGCAAAACGGCTCGCGTTACTTAGCGAAAGTTTCCCGAGCGCTAGATGGCTAAACTCTGATCAGCCTGGCATTGCATGTCTTGTATGGCAGCAGAAAATTAAAATTAGTTTGAGCTCGGTTACTCCTGAAAATGAATATGGGCTCAAGGATGACCAAGACCAACCATGTGGCCCTCCATATCGATACAACATCCCCGTCAAACGTGTAAAGGCCCGATAAAGCCCGACGGCAAGATAATCGAATAAGAAGCCCACATTCAACTGGCTCGGGATCCAAGCTCCCTTGGCACTGCTCCCCAGGTCTTGGCCGACTCCGTTCTTGTCACACCGATACTCGGCCCACGGCACGATTGTGAGAGGCCGGATACTCAGTACACTGGGTTGCATTGTGTACATGTAGCATCATTATCATCCCGGTAGAAACGGAATACTGACGCCGACAATACGCCCTGACTCGTAATATACCGCAACTCACTTTATTTGTCCAGGGCCAGTCGACTATTCCCCGCACCACGCGGAGACTCCCTGAGACTCATGTAGCTATTAAAAAGCCCCGAAGGTTGTTGTGATTTTCTGCTCACCTTCTCACTCTTCCTGACCCATTTACCTACTCTTCTTACCTGGTGCTCTACTCCTGTAATACAAATATAAGTACACAGTTGCCCATCATGGCAGGTGGAGCAAAGAAACCAGTGAATATCTTCCGTTTGAAGAATTTGGGAGAGCCCAAGGAAGTTTTCAACTGGAAGTTGTGGTTTTCCGTCGTCTCTTTTGGTTTGATGGGAGCTGCTCGAGGTATCGACGAAGGTCTCATCTCCGGTGCATTCAACTCCAAGGACTTCCAGCGATACATCAATTACAACTCATACAGCAAGGTTGAGCAAACCAACATCAAAGGGAATGTCTCTGCGATGGTGCAGATCGGCTCTGTAGGGGGTGCTCTCTTGTGAGTTGGTGGTCTCTGTATCCCTCCGAGTCTCTCATACTCATCTTTACCTCAATAGTGCCTTCGTTGTTTGTGACCGCATCGGCCGTATTTGGGCAACCCGTCAACTCTGTCTACTATGGATTCTTGGAATTGCGATATTTATGGGAAACAATGGTAGCCTCGGAGCTGTGTATGCCGGTCGATTTATCGCTGGTTTTGGTGTCGGACAGACCGTGGTGGTTGCTCCCGTCTATCTCGCGGAAATTGTGAGTTGTTGAGAGCGCGGTGTTGACTCAAGCCGAACAGAGCACATCATACTGACAGTTACAGGCGCCTGCGGCTATTCGTGGTCTCTGTACCTGTGTCTTCACAGGATTTGTCTACCTCGGTACGTTCTCTACATAGTTGACAATTTCCAGCCATGTCATTCTTGGGAGGCTACCTCGTTCTAATAGATCCCTCCATAGGAATCGTCTTGGCCTACTTTGCAAACTATGGCTGCCAGGTTAACATGGGCGACAACACGCACAAGAGATGGGTAAATGAATATATCTAATAACTGAAACAGAAACCCGGCACTAACAACGTGCAGGAGGTCCCCACCAGTCTTCATATCATCTTCGCAGGTCTGATCTTCATCCTGTCGTTCCTACAATACGAGTCCCCACGATATCTTATCAAATCTGGCCAACCGGAGAAAGCACTCGCCAACTTGGCCCGTGTGCGTGGCCTTCCAGCCGACCATGAATACGTTGTGCGTGAAATCAGCGCCATTCAAACTGCCCACGAAATCGAGATGGAGGCTACAATGGGATATGGGCCGCTTGGTGTCATCAAGGAGACCTTCCTGGTCCCGTCCAACCTCTACCGTATCTACCTTGCCCTGATGGCCCAGCTTTTATCGCAGTGGTCCGGTGCCGGCTCCATCACCGTGTACGCCACGGATCTTTTTAAACTGCTAGGCATTACGGGTAGCAACGAGAATCTATTGGTGACAGCCATCTTCGGTATCGTCAAGCTGACTGCTGCTATTATCTGCGCTCTGTTCCTTGTCGACGTCATCGGTCGTAAGCGCGCACTTCTTCTAGGAATTACACTGCAGGCCATTTCAATGATCTACGTTGCTGGTTTCCTAACTGCGGTGCCTGAAATAGGCACTGTCGACGGGTTCAAGGTTCCCGCCAACAAGAAGGGTGCCAGCGAAGGCGCGATTGCCATGATCTACATCTCCGGTTTTGGATGGGCATTGGGCTGGAACTCAATGCAGTACGTTTTGACCGCTGAGCTGTTTCCTCTCCGTATCCGTGCGCTCGCGACCTCTCTGGCTATGACTCTGCATTTTGCCAATCAATACGGTAACTCTCGCGCCGTGCCTAACATGCTTCTCCCGGTCGCGAGTGGCGGTATTAGTCCCAAGGGAACCTTTTGGTTCTTTGGAGTGGTGACTTTCATTGGTGGTCTCTGGGTTTGGTTCAGCGTGCCAGAGACAGCGGGCCGAAGCCTCGAGAGTATGGACCGGCTATTTGCTCTACCGTGGTACCGGATTGGTCTACATGGTAACCAGGATGCCGAAGAGCGTGATCTTGTGATCGACGAGAAGATGGAGACGATTGGAACTTCCCAGCACGTGGAGAGACAGGATACGGCAGCCCAGGTTTAGAGGACGGTTTTCAGAGACACATTCCAATCTTTGAATGCTTTCTAATGCTATGGAATACGCAATATGAAATGAAATTGTCCCCTATTCAGCTGTGCAAACAAGACTAAACCACGCATAACCTGTCTAACGCCCCAACTATCACCCAGTACTACCTAGGTATTGACAATTGACAACGAAGCCAGTCAAACTACTTGCATGTGTACCAGTCTCTTTCGGTTCCCATCATCGAAGTACTCGATGCGACAGGAGTTTCTTCCAAAGGAATAACCACAATTCGTGCTTTTAGAGCTGCTTTCTCACGAGCTCTTTCATCCGACAGGAGCGAAGAAGCATTTCTATGAATATCCATATCCCTTATATCATCGAGATATCCATCTGGCAGATCAACGCGAATCAGAACCCCTCTAGGCCGGAAGAAAGCCTCATTCCAATGCTCAACGTAACGTGATAGATGCTCTCCCCGTACGCCAGCCATAGCAGCAATCAAATTCCGTTTCTCCTGGCGTTTTCGGGCCCTGCGAGTAACAAGTAAAGCCGGGAAGGCGCCAAGAAAGCCGATCATGAAGCCACCGATGGCAAGCGCCCCGAGACCTTTGCCGATCACGATGGTCCACTGTCGCCGAGAGAGCTTGGCTTTGTCTTGAATTGCTCGTGTGAATTGACTCCAATGCTCTTGCGATATACCGTAGCGAGTCAATTCGTTCGGGTAGTCAAATCCAGAGCTGCAGGCGGAAGTACGTGAAGGTACCTGGAGGCCTTTGGACGTGGATGAAGCTGCAAAGCCGCACTCATTTGGATAAGGTGGAAGGACGAAGTCAGTATCTGACTTTTCATTCATGGCGTATTCCAAGGAAGTATAATATGGCGGCGGATGCTCTTGTCCGGCCATTGTTGATGTTATGGTGGATGGTCGTGTTGATGTGGCTAGCTAGCGGTAGATAAAGAGGGCTACCTGTAGGCGAGTGCCTGTTTCCAAGGTTCTCGTAATGAATTATAGTCCTAAGCTGCTCGCCAATCTGCAGACGAAAAACGTCTCTGTCTAAGGAATATATATAGTAAGTCCAGACATCCATCATAGCCTCACCCGATCTTCCTATTGGCAGAGAACCGGGGACTTAATAGAGTATAGTAAGTCCAAATTGGTCAGTTGAAATGAATCAAGCTAGTTAGTTATATAAAAGAGGCTAATAAAGAAGAGGCTCACTCAAAGACCAAGAAATGAGTCGACGTGACTCAGAGAGGGGAACGTGCGGCGAAACTCGGAAAATCGGAGATCCCGTTGTCAACAACCATCTTTTGCTGATTAGCTTTGTTAAACACCATGACCACTCGTTATCGCGTCGAATGTAAGCTTTTCCATCTTTAGTCCCCGCTCACTGACCCTGCTGACATGTTTAGATGCTCTCAAGGTAACTGCGCTCTCCCCAATGATCGTCCCTCGCTAACTCCGCCCAGACCCATCGCCGGGATCAACTGGTAAGCACGCTCCAATCCTTGTGGAGATCGCCGTCTGACCATGCTACTAGATTGAATGGATCAAGGTGGGCTTAGATTTGCGTGTTGTAACCCCATGAGCCACTGCTAAGAGATCCCAGGGTCTGTTGGCAGTTCCCTTTGTGCTGCATTCCCAGCCGACGGTGATCTACCAGGAACATAGCGAAGGGCTCAAGCGTGTCGCTGAAGACACTCACCAGCGCTATGCAGAGATTATGCGGGATGTCGAGAACCTAATCAACGATCACAGTAAGTCGCAACAAAGCAGGCAGAACCGTATTCTCTCGCTCATCACCCCGCAGTTGAACATCACAAACGAGATGCCCCTGGCAAGTCCAAACTCAAACTGCTGGTGCCTACAGTTGGCTTCTTTTTCACTCAGCTTCATTTGGAAGATGCCTTCAATTACCAGGATGAACGCCGATTTATCAGTCGTCGGAGATTTGTGTCTCCCTCCTTTAACGATATCCGGCTTATCTTGAACTCGGCGCAGCTGCTGGGTCTGGTCCATTCCACCGAAGTCGAACTCGTCACCTTTGACGGAGATGTGACTCTTTACGATGATGGTGCCTCCCTGACTGCGGAAAATCCAGTCATCCCTCGGATCTTGCGCCTTCTAGAGCAGGGGCGCAAGGTTGGCATTGTCACTGCTGCCGGGTATGAAGAGGCTCCCAAGTACTATGGTCGTTTGTACGGTCTCCTCGATGCGGTGCATGACTCCAAGACTTTGACTCCGGCTCAGAAAGAAGGAATCATTGTGATGGGCGGTGAAAGCAACTTTCTGTTCCGTTACGATGAGGAATCCGAGTCCCGACTGACCTATGTGTCCCGCAAAGAATGGCTACTGGATGAAATGCGCGCATGGCGTGAAGACGACATTAAGCAGTTGTTGGATATTGCCGAGGACTCTCTTCGTGCTTGTGCCTCGAACCTCGGACTGCCGGCTGCCGTGCTTCGCAAGGATCGGGCAGTTGGTGTGTATCCTGTCAATGGGGTTCGCATTGATCGTGAGCTGTTGGAAGAGACAGTCCTTGTTGTTCAGACTACAGTTGAGCGGTCAGTTGTGGGTTCACGTCTCCCATTCTGTGCATTCAATGGTACATCTCTACATCTTTCTACATACGGTCGTAGACATGTCTAACTTCGCCATAGGTGGAAATGACGTTTTTGTCGATATTGGCGACAAGTCATGGGGTGTTCGGGTATGTCAACAATACTTCGGTGGCATCGACCCATTCAAGACCCTGCATATTGGTGATCAATTCTTGTCCGCTGGGGCGAATGACTTCAAGGTAAGGAAACGGACTTCATTGAGAGCTTGAAAACTGATATGCTCATTAAACAGGCTCGCCTGGCTTCCACCACTGCTTGGATTGCCAGCCCCGCGGAGACTGTCGAGCTCTTGGATGAGCTTGAAGGAGCCCTCAGCAAGTAAGAGTGAATCTTATGAAGCCCGGAAATTAAGTCAGAGCCATGATCGGTGTCTCTTTCCCACCCTAACGCGTTTTAGGGCAATTGGATAAGCTCACTGGCAGCGCCATTTTGACATTGATATTATCTTTCCATAATCAATCCATTAATAACTGAATTTGCTGACACGTATCGATGATGTTACTGGAATCTACTTGTGTAGAGTTTACGGGTGTAACGTGTAAATCATACAATTCATAGGCTAAAAGTCGTGCGAACTAGGTCTACCCGCGACACCATCTAGGTCCATAGGCAAGATGAGATAAAGGCAAGAGAACATGGGAGAGAAAAAACAAAACCCAAACGCCAATGCCTAGAGGTCGCCATTTCTAGGATCAACCTAGGCGCTGCATTGCGTAGCATCGTACGCAGTTGAGGGGGCGTTCAGCGGTCGCGCATGGGGCACGATGGTGGCCATCACGACCGACAGTCTGGGTAGACAGCAATCATCAAAGGTGGCGACAAATGACTCTCGATGGCGATGCTAGTGTGGAAAAAGAGAATGCTGCATGAATCCATCAAGGGCGGGTCCCTCAAGGCGAATTAGGGACCGACGGGATGGACGGGATGGACTGAACCGATTCGATATCTGAAATGGGAGAAAAAGGAATTCGTCAATATTGAGGATCGCAAAAAATTAGGGATAGTATCAGGGTTCCATGTAGTAGCAAGTCGATCAGTCGAAGGGGGCCGACGCGCGGATTCAATGTGATGCAAAAGTCCAGGGGTTGTCGCATTTACGTACTCTCATAGCAAAACCAGCCTTCTTCGTTGCGGGAGGCCGAACGGCCGGAAAGAGTGTTCACGATGTTCTGCAGCTCCAGCCAGAATTCGGTCTTGGGGCGACGGCGAGTCCAATCGGTTTCGGTCTTTTCCAAGCCAGAGTCGCCGCCCATCGGCGAGAACAGGACATGGGAGCCCTTGACACCAATCACGGCGCTCGACAAAGGATCGTTCGCGATGGCTTCCCGGCTTTGACCGGTGTAGGATTCGATGTGGCGCATGCACTTGATAGCCATGCGCAGAGCGCGGACACGGTCCATAGGGGAAGGCTTGCCACCCTGCTGGAAGTGACCTGGCACCGCAGCACGCGACTCGAAACGGCCCTTGGCCTCCTCCTTGATCATGTCAGCAACCACCTGGGTGGTGTAAGTGTTGGAAGCACATTCGTTGCGCAGAATGATCTTCCCGGCGCGGTTAGCACCCTTATCACGGATGAAGTTGTCGCGTAGGAAATCAATATCTCGGGATAGCATCTTGATGTCAATACCCTCCTCGGGAATGTACACCGCCACAGCACCCACAGCCAAACCAGCCGTAGTCGCGATGTAACCAGACTTGCCACCCTGAGTCTCGATGACGAAGACACGGCGACGAGAAGAAGAGGCGGACTGGCGGATGGCATCACAGAATTCTATCAAGGTGTTCAAGCAGGTATCACTGCCAAGAGAGTACTCGGTGCCGGGAACGTTGTTGGAAATGGTAGCCGGCAGGACGACGAGAGGGATCTTGAAGGCGTCGTACTTCTCGCGAGCCTGGCGCAATTGACTGACAGCAGTGAAAGCCTCAAAGCCACCGACCACGAACAGGGCATCGAACTTGTAGAGGTCGAAGCACTCGGCCACGCCCTCCATGTTCTCCGAAGGCAAGCTACGGTTGGTTCCAATATCCGAACCACCCTCGTTGACCCAGCTGTCTGATTCAAGCCACTGGACCTCCCGAACCGAGCTGACCGGCTTGTCACCGTGGTGTTTGACGAGGCCGGGGAAACCGTTGTGAATCGCAATAGGAGTGTGGCCGCGGGTCAAGCAGTAGGCCACTGCAGCGCGAGTAGCGGGATTCATGCCACCGGCGGGAGCACCGACGTGGATGATAGCAATACGCATTCTCTAAGAAAAGGACTCAAATTAGCATTGCTGGTATCATTCGTGATTGGGGGTTTGGATCATACCTTGCCCTCCGGGAGGTACATCTTCGGGTGATCCGGGGTTGCAGTGTTGAGATAGGCGTCAAAGTATTCCTTGAACTCGGCGTCACGCATATCCATCGCAGCGTCGAACTGCTTGAGCTTGATCTTCTCAGTGACATCCTTGGTAAGTTGCACTGCTTCCATCAAAGGGGTACGCATGATTTTGTTCTCGCGAATGGTGATAACCGGGACGGGGGACAGGGGCGTTTGATCCAGAATGGCCTTGACGGCCTCAACACCTTGCAGAGTCGACAGCCAACGATCATAGGCGCATGCCGCACCACCTCGCTGAGTGTGACCGAGGACCGTGGTCCGAGTGTCGAGTCCCAGCCGGTCTGTTAGGATGTCCTTGATCTTGGAGCTCGAAATCTTGTTGAGATTCCGGTCCTGCGCTCCCTCGGCGATAATCACAATCGTACGGCGCTTGCCTCGGTCCTTGCGGTTCTGCGATCACAGCCTATTAGCTTGGAACCAAGCGCTCCTCAGACTTCCATGTACGTACCTTGGTGATCATAGCGCACATTTCATCCTCCCAGCCGTCCTTCGGAGGCATCTCGGGAATGAACAGCCAGTCGGCACCGGTGCTAATAGCCGACATCAAGGCCAGCCAACCACAGTGACGACCCATGACTTCAATAACGAAGCCACGCTGGTGTGAGAATGCAGTATCAAAAACGTCATCAACTGCGTCGCAAATGCGGGTCAAGGATGAGTAGCAGCCGATAGTGGCGTCAGTGCCGGACATATCGTTGTCGATTGAACCGACCAGACCCACGATGTTCAACACCTGGTAGGGCTCGACCTGCTCCTTAGTCAATTCGCCGGCTGCAACGAGATCCGACAGCAATGAAGGCCACTCGGCGCGGAAAACATCGGCACCAGTCAAACTTCCGTCACCACCACAGACGACCAGTGCGTCGATGCCGCGCAGGATCATGTTCTTTGCCGCCTTCATACGCCCAGGGCGCTCTCGGAAGGTCATACAGCGAGCAGAACCGATCAAGGTACCACCGCGCGACAGCCAGCCGCGAACATCCTCCCAATGCACCTGGCGGATCATGTTGCCGCCATTTACCAGCCCCTCGTATCCCTCGAAGACGGCGTAGGCCTCGCAGTCGCTGTGAATGGCCATGCGGACCACGGCGCGAACGGCGCCGTTCATGCCCGGGGCATCACCACCGGAGGTGAGCACACCGATGCGGCGTTTCTTAGGCGGCTCGACGGGAATCTTGACGGGCTCCATGTTGTATCCGAGAGTGCCGACCGTGTCAGAGGTCGCAGAGCCAACGGAGAAAGTGAAGATAGAATGGTCGAATTGAATTGAGGAAATTACTCTGTAGCGCGGGGAGCAATTAAGAAGCCAGTAGAGGGGTTGAACCCAATTCCGGTGAGATAAAACAGAAGTGGGGCGATGAGGTCACAGATACGGACTCCGTTGGAGGTTATTGGAAAGTGTCCCGTAATAGAGTGGTGGGAAACCGGATGGTAGTTGAAGCTTGGGAGAAGTGACGAAAGTTCGAAGACAGTGCGGTTTCAACCGAGCTACCGATACCCGCCAATGCGAAACCAGTTGAGTTGCTTGACATTGAGAGCACGATTCTGATGTCACTGTTGAGCTTCTCGTTCGGGTCTAGTGCGGGGTCAATATCACGTGGTGGAACTAATTTCATTCTGGGCTCAGTATTAGGGCTTAGGGCTCGACCGATCATGCAATTTATGCCCTCATCTCCAGGCAACTCAACTCCGTTACCCCATCGATCAATCAACCACGATGGTTTCCTCAAGAGTTCGCGATGCACACTTGACGAAGCTCAGCTCTGATAGAGAACCCTTCACCGTGAATGGCGGGGTTGCTACGGTATTTGATGAATCGCAATCCCCGAGTAAATTTTCTGACGGGGTTTGCTATAGCTCCAACGTAGATCTAACCTTAATTATATGAAGTAGATGTGCGCCAGAAACACAGGGTAATGTCGGGAATTTCCAACCCTCTCATTTTGTAACTGAAACTGGAGACTTCAGATTTTGAAGCATATCCTTAACCATGTAATCTGAGGGATAGAGGTGATAGAATGAATGTATTTAGCTAGTAGATGGTTAGCAGAAGGGAAGAAAATCCGACATCGTTAGAATTAGCCTACCCTTCACACTTGTGGCTTCCCTCCTGCTCAGAATCCTTGCATCCGCTCTTGCATAGCTTAGGGTGTCCAACGATGCCGGGGTTCTTGCAATGGAACAGAACGTTCTTTAGGGGCTCGTTCTCAAGATCAGTTCCCTTCAGGACATCCTTTAGATCCGCTTCCGTGAAGCCTAGGTACTTAATTAGTCGAAGTGTATCCATTCACTGTATCTGGACTTACCCTTGGACTTGATCAGCACGTCAGAGCAGTAATCAAAGCTCGGGGTGCAAGTCTTGTCTGCCAGGCCAGTGGAGATCAAGGCAAAAACTGCGAGAATGACTGAGGAAAACTTCATCTTGGATCCCTTCTAGTAGGGATTGAAAGGAGATCAGTGCAGGATGGCTTGAGAAGAGCGAGATCCGGAGGAAGGAGAGAGTTTATATCTTTTGGTCTCAAACACTGCTCAAAAAACAAATCTGTTGCATTCCGATCTGACCAAAAAGCTTGGTCTGCATGTTCCTAGAATGTTGGTTGGCATGTAGTTACGCCATGCCGCATTCCATCAACACGGCCAACTGCATATCTCCCTCGAGCCAGGCCCCTTTACTCCTTTGCCCAATAAAACAGCCACAAGCAAGGCAAATTTTTCAAGAATCCTAGCAACTATTGATGCTTGTTTAAAGGACAGAAGAACCCTGGATGGCTGGCCGCCTGCTTTGACCGCGGGGAAAAACACGCCGACCATGTGAAGGGTTATGCAAGGAACTGGCGATCCCCCGGACAGGCGTCATGCACCATTCTCACGCTGTTCATGTCCTTGTAAGAATAACCGACTATTTAGGATTATTTCCGTCTATTTGGTCTCTCATCTTGGATAATCCAACCTTAGAGAAGCCATCAATGTGTGTACTCAAGACCAAGTCAGGGCAAGAGAGTGAACTCGACCCAGAATATGGAGGATACTATCCAGATTGAAAGTTAACAATTGGCGAGATTTTGCTGTTCATATGCCCATTGCAGTCAGTGGACCAATTCCCAAACGAGGCAGTTCTAACCGGACATCGCCATGATAAGATAGACCCCGCACATGCAAGGCCGGATCGTATATTGTCGAGGCACCCAAACTTTCCACGTTTTATAGATATTGCAATTATTCGTCCTAGAAAGTGCACTTTTGTCACTCTTGGAGCTTCATCATGGCACCAGAGAAAGACCTCGGTAGGGTTTTCCCGTTCCCGGTCTCAAAGGCCATTACAGGTGACCCACGCATGGATGCCCATCTATCTACATGACAAGTAGTTCCCAAGCTGACCCCTATAGTTGCCAAGCTGGTCATGGCCGACCCAGGTCTGCCACGTCCTAATCCGACCAGGTCGTACTGGGAACACGCGCCTCATCCCCTCGCACATACGCAGTCAGCCAGTTTACCCACGGACAGGGATTTTGTCATTATCGGATCTGGAATCACAGGTCTCTGCGTGACCAAGACTCTACTGGAACGTCACCCGATGGCGACTATCACTATCTTAGAAGCTCGGGCACTTTGCTCTGGTGCGACGGGTCGCAACGGTGGCCAGATGGTAGCCAATGTGGGAGAAGAATACATGGATTTGGCCAACGTCTATGGGCCAGAGATGGCAGGAAAGATTGCCAAATTTACATTTAGGAACTTGGAAAAGATGCAGGAGTTAATTGAGGAGTACGATGCGGTGGAGGCCAGTGAGATGCAATGTCTCCAGAAACTGCGGGTCTTCTTGACCGAAGACAAATTCAATGATTTCAAGAAAAGCATTGCGCGTCTGGAAGCAGATCATCCCTCGTTGAGCGGTGTATACACCATCATCGATAAGGAGAAAGTGTTGAATGTTTGTGCCTTCAGTTCGTTTCCGACGATACATATTCTAATAGAACTAGGAGCACGGGATCCATGGCACAGCAGGAGGTGCCTTACTTCCGGCTGGTACAGTGTGGCCATATAGACTGGTTACCAAAGTGTTTGCAGCTCTCATGAAGAAGTATCCAGATCGATTGACCATCGAGACAAACACACCGGTCGAGTCCGTCGAGCACAGTGACAGTTCTGTCACCCCGATTAGTTCTGCATTCCCTTATACGGTTCGGACTTCTCGCGGGCCACTGCGAGCAGGAAATGTGGTCTACTGTACAAATGGATATACTGGGCATCTCCTTCCTCGGCTACGAGGACGCATTAACCCCTTCAAGGGCACCATGACAGTTCAAGATCCTGAGAACGCCGTGCCGAACCAAGGGACTTCTCTATCCTGGGGCTTTCACTACCCACCAACATACGACCCAGAGACCGGAAACTGTGGCCATGGATTGTATTACTTGGGCCAGAGTGCCAAAACGGGGTACTTTTATTTCGGAGGCGAAGAGGACCGCATGGAGGAGACTATATCTGCCGACGATAGTGTTGTATCGCAGTACTCGGTCAATCATCTGCAGTCCGTGTTACCGCAGTTCTTTGACAAGAATGCTGCAGCCCCATGGAAGCTTGTGAGTTCCTGGAGTGGAATTATGGGCGTCTCATCTGATGGCTTGCCATTGATCGGGCGCCTCCCATCGACACTCACAGATCGGAAAGGCACAGGAGAATGGATCGCCGCTGCCTTCAACGGCTACGGTATGGCCAATTGCCTAATGAGTGGCGAGGCGCTTGCCCTTATGATATTGGGGGAGAACGTGAGCGATTGGCTTCCGGATGCGTATGGACTCAGTGAAAAGAGATTGCGAGAGACTCTTACAGCCGCGGAGTCGATCAAGGCGCTGAGCGTAAATTTATAAGCTAGGAAGTCCGCTATCGTCGATTACACTTCCATGTTGCTAGGTTAACTAGATAGCACTGAACATTAACAATCAACATTCAAAATGTGTTCAATTAGGCTGTATCTCTTCAGCCTTGGTATGTAATGCACAAGGGTATCTAACAGCTCTCTAGCGCTGTTTCAATGCATCGAGAGAAATTTTTCGTGGGCCCCACTCGGGATGGCTCTCCAAGCTCGTCCGATTTTCACCGCGTTAGCACACACCTCGTTCTCGAGGGGATGCAAAAAAGAAAATGCAAAAAATGGACTCGCGGGGAATCGAACCCCGGACCACCCCCATGCTAAGGGGGTATTATACCACTAAACCACAAGCCCATTTGATGTTGATCGGTAAATCGAAAGCGGCTCAGGACGGCAACAGAGTGGAGACCTCGGCCCGATCATGGTCGGCTTCATTCACTCGTCGAGGGATGCCTGGGCAATAACGAAGTCCATCAGGGAGGATTGATTGTCTGGCGTGCTGGTCGAGGTTGCGGGAGACTCCCATGAAGAAGGCTGGTAATGGACAGATGGGTGTTCCTGCGCACCTCGTCCGATACCGTCGATGTTGCGCACCAAGTAGCTCGAGAGACGCAATCCAGAGTGAGATAGGGAAACCTTCAGCTTTCTGCATTTTTCGGGTTTCTCTGAGCTTAGCAACAGTTCTCCCAGATGGGGATACACTGCATCCCATTTCCGCTTTCGGGGGTCTGCTGTGTCAGTACTGTCCACTTTCTTTGCTGGAATGTCTTTGGAAGCGATGTTAGAAACAATGTCAAGAAGCAGTAGATGAGTGATCACAGCCTCGACCTCATCTCTCAACCCAAGACGACCAGGGGACTTGAGGTCTGAGATTGATGGCAGTTCGAACGAGACGTCAAAAAGGGTACCGAATGGGGGTCCCGATAAATTGGTCGGAATTGTAACGGCGAAAGAGCCGTGAGGCGTGAGTAGCTTTCCACAAAACACGGACCCGATTGGTCCTAGGAACTTCTCCATGAGTGCTTCAATCGTAGGCGCAGGAGACAGGCGGGTCTGTTTCCAGGTCCAGAACGTGTTCGAAGTATACTCTGGGGGTTCCAATCCAGACGCTCGCAGGACACCGAAGATGTCATCAAAAAATGACTCCAGCCATCGTACGTTTGATAGGTGCTGCAGGTAGGCCAGTGCGGGGCGAAGAAGATGGTACTCCGGGATATGTCGTCTCTTGGTAGTAAGCGGCGGTGGGGTTTGCGTCCGACGATGCATATTCTGGCGATGGGCAAATGCAAGAAGGAGGCGGATTGAGTGTGCCAGGCCGTCCGCGAGTAGTCTGTCTTGTTGGGGCATGTTTTCATCGGTCTGGAGGCTCTCATCATTGCCATCCACTAGATCCAACTGAATTTCCAGTTCATCAGAGGCGGGTATTCGAATGAGATTCTCACGCGTTGTGACACCGGAGCTCGCCATGGATCGGGCCTCCCGAACCAACTCGTGGAACAGCTCCTCCTCGAAAACGGAGTCACGCGCCTGCAGAATACGCTGCTCAATCGTCTCGGTATCAGTCGAGGTAAATCCTGTCGGGTAAGAGCTAGTAGAAACACGAGATCCTTGCTTCACTCGAACTCGGACGAAGCGATAGCCCGGAGGTATCAATCCCTTGTCAAGGATCAAGCTTCCATCCTCCGCTCGTCGAAGGGAAGCAAGACCACGGTCGCGGAAAACGGGTGTAGCTTCCAAAAATCCGTATTGTACACCCAACGCTTGTCTTTCACGAGGCAGTCTGCAGATCTTCCAGCCCTTGTCTTTGATGGCCAGGACTTCATTCCAGTACCGAGTCTCCGATGTGATCTCGCCTTCGAGTCTCGACGACGCATTCAACAGCTTGTTAGCCGCCGCATTGAAGTTCTGTGTCCTCCATCCTCTCGATACAGTCGCAATGTCCTTGGTAGCCGATTCAGGTTTGGGGGGAGGGTTGACAACTTCGGAATTGAGGGAACCGACGGGTGCGACTTGTTTCAGGAACGCGGACATGGAGGTTTCGGCCTGGCGGGGAGCATGTTTGGAAAGCAACAAGGAGATGAAGTCGAGAGCAAACATGGTCTCCATGTGAGATTGCCTGATAGTATTCAGTCAGCTCCCGCATCTCGTAAACAATTCAACGGAGATACGATGACGGACATTGCGAATTGAGTGATATCGGCACGCCGCTTGTATAGCTGCTCGAGGCGCTCGGTCGTGTCGACATCAGACGTCTCCTGCTCCTCCTCCTCAGAAGGCGCGCCGTTTCGAGCTTCCTCCTCGGCAATCTTCGAGCGAAGGACATCCTCGTTGACATCGCGAAAGGAACCCCACTGGTTGTTGATCTGGGCGATCTCCACAGGGAGAGTATCGGGGCGGTCTTGCTGCTCCACGACCGGGCGCAGGGGTATGGTGAAGGAACCGGCCATGGTAAGTGCAGGCGACAGTCCCCCAGGTGTGCTCGAATGTAGTAGTTGAAGAAGAAGCTCTGAAAATAGACCGAGAATAAGCAAGAGTTGGCCCGCGGTGCTTCACTGGTACACGTGACTCGGCGATAACAGCGACGATCGGCATTTGCGTCACCTACAATCGCACTCTCACTTTCGCCCTTCAATTACTGATAACCCTCTTATTACCCATTTGATTTTTGATTTAGCGGAAACCATCTGGGCTGGAAGAAATAATTTTAGTGAGGCTTAAGAGGCCACTTCGGGATTTACTTTCACCATGCAGAATAGCTCCTTCAGTCTGCATTTATGTGATAGGCGATAGTTATAAGTACAGACTCGTCTTACTAGGTATTTCTCTATACTTTTTGTCTCCCATAGCTCCCGAGGGCTTGCAAAAGCATTTTATTTAGAGCTTAAACTTGGTAGATTTTCATGAGCTTATACTCCGCATACTCAGGGGCTCGCGAGCACCCCACTTCTAAAAGATATACCTTAACTATCTGTGGACTATCCACGGATAAAATATATAATAATCAAGTCAATAAATTGTGTATATCAAAGCACAAATTGACCAAATATCCTCGCCATTCTAATATTTAGTGTACCAACCCCTTGCTTTTTTAACAGCGTCCACCGTACGCGGTATTGACCGAACTAGGATATCTATAACAACTTAATCGACATGATTGTAGGCCAAACCTGTCCGAAATCGCTCAAATCGATCATTCTGCGTCGAATGTTCGCTATAGTAGGATGATGGCCGAGAGGGCAAGATTTAAATGCCCCAAAATCGTTTTAATAGGGCTTAAGTCAGTCGGGTGCGGAAGATTTCGCATAAACCACTTCTTTGTAAATCCAGAGGAATGGATACGCGTATTATCTTGCTGCAATATAATTTCAGACTCGTAGAAGACATTGACTCCCGAGGTCATTTTGGCTGGCAAATTTCTTCAGTAAATTACCGGCCCGGCAAGATGCGTTTGTGGCGCATCACAGTAGCTGTGCATGCAACCAAACACGATATATTGTGCGAGGACTACCTATTTTTGACCTCCCACTTCTCCCCCGCTTTTTCGTTAACCTTGCCTGCCTGTCCTTCTCACCTCCCCTCGAGCTGGAACATCGCGTTTTAACATTCTATCGTCAAACTTGCTTCCTCTCCATAAGGTCGCAGCACAGCTCCCCTTATGCCCCGCGCGAAAATTGGGGCCAGATGCCCTTCTGACAGCGACGTCATCTTACCGATGCGAGACCCGTATATGTCTCAAATCATCGACGGAAGGAAGAACTACGAATTTCGGAAGTATTGCCTCAAACCCAGTGTGGAAAGAATCTGGTTTTATCGGACTGCTCCCCACTCTAGCATCACGCATGTCTGCGAAACACTGTCCGCCCGGACACGTAATCCCGGCGATCCTCCACTAGAAGAGGACGGGCTAGGCAATGCCGAATTCAATAATAGGCACAAAGACTGGGATGGTTTCGATTTTGCCTACAAGATGGTCACAGTCCGCGAGCTCCAGCGGCCGATCACCCTGGATGAAATGAAGGAGAAGCATGGCTTCAAATTGGCACCGAGGGGACTTGTCTATCTCCCTAAGTCGATCAATGATAGTGTCGAGTTGGAAGAGCAGAAGCTAGTAAGAAGATTGATGTCCGGCTTGCTATTGAGTCTATGCTGATATATAGGCAGCTGCTCGATAGGAGAAATTAGATCATTTGTATGCTTTAGATCGGGTGGAAAATTGTCTTGCTGAAGCTTAGAGAGCGTATGGCTGGAAAAATGGCGAAGAAGTACTCGGAGCACTATGTACGACTAATGGTTAGCACTTGTGTCGTATATCTTTCTCTTTAGTGTCGTCATATTTGTACTGCCGGTTGAAGCCAGTGTTGTTCTGCCGCTTGGTGGTGTTATAGAGTTGATGTCAATCGTGGACCACCTGTGCCGGAACCGCTAGCCAAAAACACCTAGGCATCACGACTTCATTCCTTTCAAAGTGAGCCCGCGTCAACCTTGATAGCTGCCAATTTACCGCACTAAGTGGATAGATTAATGAACAGTGATTCACGCACAGGCCATAACTCAACGGAGTATAGCACAACGTCATCAGAGGTTCGATCTTGTATCTACCAAGAAGCTTCAGGTCAGACATTCCAATGTTTCCGCAGTTCATTCTCTTCCTTGGGCCGGAGAGTTGGCAGACGATTTAGCCCTGATCTTCTCCAACCAGGATAGACCACAGCATACTAGTTGGAGAGACATCGAATTACTTACGGAAATGGTAACGGTGTGATCTTTATTAATTTCCTTTGTGGGGGCGCTAGTCCGCCTCCGACCACCCAAGGGCTATTAGGACGTACTAAGCCAGGAAATTTATGTACATGACCACTAGAACTTAGACCTAGAAAGTCGGTCAAGCAGATGCAAGGCAATTAAGCCAGTGATTGTCCCCTGCCTCGACATGTAGGCTGGTGAAAAATGGCGTGTACCCTTCGTGCGTCAATCTGGTGAATGTGGCATGTTTCCTAGTGTCAAGTTGCCCGCAGGAGAAAGGCTGACCAGGCCTAAAACCTAAAAGGTTGCCTTAGGGAGCGCTTACCACTACGCTATTGCCGCTAGCGGCTAAAAAACAAACAGGCCCGAGCCGCGGATCGAACGCGGGACCTCGCGCAGGAGTGCTTAGGTTACCCTAAGCGCGAATCATACCACTAGACCACCCGGGCTGTTGTGGAGAAGCAGCTGTTTGTTTCGTTTGGATCCCTTAAAGCCACACTTGCGACAGTAAGCATCGACTGCGCCACTAGGAATCTCGCCTATAAACAGGCTGTTTGCCCGACGTTTTCAATCTCTTTTGTCTTTCAATCTGGAAAGATAGGAGCTGTTGACTCGTTCTCGCTCTAACGCGCCTGTTTGTTTTTCAAAGAGCCGGTGAAAACCCACGCAGCATCTGCATTCGCCTTCCTGGCATACAATGATGGGCGATGCCGTGCGCCCAAGCGATGATAAATTCAGCCATGTTCTTCAAGAGAGTCTAAAGACATGGTCTTCTTACCTGGGCACCGGGAGCGAGGGCCATCTCCTTCCTTGGCATGCCATAGGTCTGAAGCCTCTCGTCAGTCAGACCCCGCCTTTCCTTGGTGATGGCTCTCCTTTCGATGAGACGATCTCGTTCGAATGCGAGGCGAAGCAATCCAAATGGGAAGATAGCCTTGTTGTTAATGGTCGGTCAACGTGGAGAACTTCCAAAGGAACTTGTGACCTACAGCCAAGGGTCTTGCCCAAGCAACTTCTATTAGCAGGGGGCGGTCGATTATCCGTGAGACTGTCAGAAGATTCTGCCCTGTCAGACTGGCCCGGTGTCCAGGGCCTACAAGGTTATGACAAGGGAAACTATCTATCAGTCCTCTACTTTGCATGGGCCTATATCCTATCTGCTCGATGGGTTGAGTTGCTTAATCGCTCTGCTGACCACCAATGCCATATTGGCTACACTGCGCAGCGGTTCAGGGGGCCTTTGCCGCAGTCGGATAAGCGGTCCATATTTCAGGTTGATATTGGCGATGATACGTGCAAAGAAGAAGTCCTCTGGTGGCGCGCGATTTTGTGTTCTGATGACGGCTGGGATGCGACCACCAAGTACAATGGCCAAGTCTATTTGTCGCCATGGTCGCTATCGGCAAAGAATACAGCATTGACCCTAGTCACAAATGCGTTTCTAGACGCGAAGGCAGAGCCTCCATCGTCGACAACTGCTCTTAAATATCTTTCTCATTTCTGCGTACGCCACCGTCTTTACGCTCAGTGCTCAGTCGCCCTTGCCGGAGTACTTTACATCCCATTTCTGAATGACAGGACAGTTTCGCTTCCTTTTCCAAAACATGTTTCTCCGATGGAACCGAAAGACAGTGTTGATGCCTCGTCTATTTCTATTCCCGACCTTCTCAACGGACACAGCGAACTGCTTCCAAAGTATATGACATTGAGCTCCAATATATGGGGTCTGCGCTCGCTTCTATGCAGCACCTTCTTCAATCCAGATATTGAGTGTAATCTTGTCAGTGCCTGGTTAAATCCAGCCTTCGCGGTCCTCGATTCCATTTCCCATAGGAAAAGCTATTTGGCTATATTGTTAGCAAATCGTCAGCCTCGGGTTGGAATACTCTGGCTCGGGGCAATTCTCACAGATCTGGATAAATCTATTTTGCGCGACATACGAATGGGTATGACCGCTCTGGATCTTTCAGCTTCTGCTTGGACCGGAACGACTCAAACTTTCCTAACTGCCCAAATTGGGACTTCTGATGGTGAATCGATACGACGTGATGATGAATGCCGACTGTTATTTATCACTGCTTGCGAAGGGCATGACCGACCTCCAATTTGGACTTGGAAGCCATTCGGAAATACTCGACTTTGTGATACAGAGCTACCGGTTCGACAGCATGCTCAATGTACCGGCCATTGCTTGGAGTACGAATCGTGGGAATGGGCTTTGACAAACAAACATTCAATTCAATACCGTGGAGAAGAGCATTCCCAGCACCCTGACCAAATATCACATTCCCCCCTCACCAAGACAACAGCTACCCTCGGTGATTACAAGTACAACTTTCTCTCGCAGATGCTTTCTGAAGGAGCCACGCGTGGGATATTTGAATGGTTAAGATCAACAGGGTATCCTCACCGCGAAAGACATATATACCAAGATTCATGGATTGATTTGGAAGACACAGACGAGGAAGAAGAGCCCGATGTTGCGGAATCGGACGTGGAAAGACAGTTGGATGCAACAAAGAGGCACGTTGGAAATTGGCTCGACGGTATTGAACAGCGAGTGTGAATTAGGCCAAACCCAACATCAAACCTGATCCCAACCACAATCCAAATATTACTGTACGAAGAATAAAGACGCGTCGAATGTGTGACGCTGAGAAACCTTGAAGTACCTAGGCAGGATAGTAGAGCCGCAAGAGGAAACCGCTCTCACTCTTTCTTGTATTCATAGCTCTGCTAGTAATGGTCTCTTCGGTATCATTGGACGCGTTGCAATCATTCACATTATGTACTTTCGACTTCAATCCGCGCTTCAATCAAGAACCCCAAAGGCTTCTCTTAGTCGAGCATCATAATCAACTCTATCTCGATGCTTGGCGGCTCCGACTCTCACAAAATCCTGGGACCAATACCACGGCATCGTCTCTTGGAACGCATCATGCTCTGGACAATACTCGATAAAGCGCGGTTGAATCTGCTTGTAAAAAACCGAAAAAATACCAGTCGGACTAGCAAGTGCCAGGGAGAACCAAAAGGTTCCCGATCGCCAGCCCCGATCCATTATTTCGGAAAGACTTGCAAATGATTGGGCTTGTTTTCTCGAGGCGGGGCCTAGTAATTTTTCTTCCTTTGCCATGATCTCGATAAATTCGGACCTGACTGTATCATAGTCGACAGCTTCCTCAGCAATCTCGTCAACGGCTTTGTTGGTAAGCCAGGTAGGTGTGCGGATCATCTCAATTGGACGAGAGCAAGCCCATTCAAGGTCAACCAGCGAAGTGATATGCCAGTCGTCGTCAACAAAAATATTACTTTGGTGGAGATTGGTGAAGGTGAAGGTGAAAGGGCCACGGCAGAGTTCTCGCGTAAAGAAGGATGGAAAGGTCGCTTGCATTGTAGTCAAAGCCGACGCCTGGTAAATATAATCACTCGTGTTGTTTATTGCATTTGCTTGATATCTTAGTCGATTATTGTGAAGCCTTAGCAGGTCCACAATGTAGGACTCAACGGTTGGATATGTATAATCTCGTGGCATATCTGTGGGGATGTAGTCATTTTCTAGGTCTTGGATCTCGAGTGAAAGAGGGCGGTTTGTCAATTGAAGATAGCCATCTTTATCGATAACAAAAGAACCAATTAAAGGGAGAGATATACGTGTTAAGCTCAGCAGAATTCGAGAGAGATCGCGAAAAAGCGTCTGCCGATATCGAGGAATGTGGTGTCTTTCCGGCCATGTAGATGAAAGCATTTTTCCAGTCGTACTCTCAACAAGCTCAACTAGCAAGTAGCCTGTAGCCAAATGATCGAGTTTGTGTGTTATATTTCGTGGATGATGGGAAACGTAAGATGAAGGGGGTGGGTAGCCTAGACGGGAAAGAAGTAGGCGTCGGAAGTATTGAAAACAACGGCGTAGAAAGGGGAGCTCGTCGATATGTGTGAACTACGGATCCTCATTAGTACAGCTTTATTTCTGATAAGAGAATTGCCGTACAGTTTCTCCATCGGAGGTGGCAAAGCCATAGAGTCGAGGAATAGGAATATCACGGCAGTTCTCTTGAAGCCAAGCATATGTCCCTGCTTCGCACCGAATCTTTTCATCGCAGTTACCCGGGCAAAAACCTTCGCCTAGTCGGTGTGGGAAAGGCAGCCGAAGCAGAACCCGAGTTCCTGACTGTGTTCTATTCTTCCACTCATTTACAGAGACTGGAACACAGACATTAAAGCTCCCATGAAACCAGTCTTCAACATCAGCCACTTGGCATAGGTCGGTCGAAGGAAGGCCTAAATGGTGAGCTATGACAGCCTTGACCCAATTCAGATTGTCGGAGACGCTGGCAAAGAATTCACGCTGTCGATCGTAATACTGAAGTCGATGGAGATGTCGACTTCTTCTCTTTGAGCCTTGGAGTAGGTGATCTCCTCCCTGAGCAGGCGGAGGGTCTTTGGCATGGTGGAAGGAATTGTGCAGCGAAAAGTGACCACCCCCTAGACCCTTAAATGGTTCACCCGGCAGGGGCTGGATGCACTGCTCACCTCACCGCCTGAGGCTTGCACGGATTAATTCCCACCATACCAGAAGGAGCACAGCTGCGGTATTCCTTCCCCCGTTGTCCTAGGCTCGGTCCCGGTCCCGATCGCCCTATCTCCGGATACGACGCAGAACGGAGCCCAATATAAATTGTTAGCAAGATAAATTTTGCATTTCCTCACAGAATGGGACCAAGACTCGATTTTCCATCCCTCTCAGCCTCGGCGCCGGCTCGAGAAATATCTTAGCATGCTATTTTGGTTGCAATGACATCCATACTGCAGGAGTGGAGAGTGGAAATGTGCGATCGGGAGAGCGTATAGGAAGTAAACGAGATAATTAAAGAGAAAAGGAAGGAAGGGGAATCTGGAACCGAAAAACCTAGGTGCGGGAGCCCAACAGTGTAGGAAGGCGCCTCTCCGTTAGCCGAGTCATATGCAGCTACGCCTCTTAAGGACAGAATACCTACGCCTAGGCCTAGGCTCTTTAGAAAGGGAGTATGTATACAACCAGGACAGGAGTAAGGTAGACTAACCAAGTCGGGACAAGTGTGTCCCCGCGAGGCCCCCATAACAACATATGTATGTATCCAATCTGGCTAGTCCGCCTCACTCGGTCTACGTTACGTGCATATCAGGAGCAGCCCCGGCATCTACACAAGTATAGCCATTTCAGCAACTCAAAAAGGCAGCTGCGAAGTCATACAACTACTACCGGCACATCTACGGGCGATGCTAGGAATTTTTCATCACTGTCAATGGTAGATTTAATAGCCGCTTTCGGCGTGACCCTTTTCCACCCTATGCCAAATTCGTGTGTCCGAAGAATTCACCCACTTTCATCATCGCTCTGGGCCTCGACTGGCACATCCTCTGCTGACTCAAACTGGATGGATACGTCCAACATGAGCACTTTTTGGTCGCTGCCGATGACCGGCATCCAGTTATACTCCCCCATCGGACTATGATGCGAAGCCTCCTTCATCCGAGCCGTCTTTCCCGTTTGCACGTTTTCGAAGTCGAAGGACGGCGAACACCGCTCCTTAAAAGGGCCTGCCACAATCCTCATCCAATCGTCAAGCCTGTACTTGCGAAGGCAGCAGTCACGAAGCGCCGACACCCGCAGGCAGGTCTTCCACGTATCATAGTCGACAAAGTCCACAATCCGGTCATACAGCTCCACCGGGAGGATGCTTGCCGACTTAGACGCTGCGCGGCGGTTCGCGGCAACTTCGAAGAAGTTGACAAGCGCCTCGAGCCCTGTTCCCTTTGTGTCACCTGACGCATATTCTTGACCGCACCGATGTTTTCCAGGCTTCTCCGGTCGTTCGCTCACACACCATTTTGGTCGAAGATACTTGAGAGGGATAGCACCGCTGACTTCAACGAATAGCCCCACGCCATTCTTAAAGGAGACCTCTGCAAAGGCCGCTTCATATAACGATAGGACGAGGATCTGAAAGTTGCTGTGTCCCTGCTCGACGCCCCAAGTAACGGCCTTCGCGATGGCCTCACCGTCAACCACCAGTGCAGGGTTGACAAGCACGTTCTCGTGCCAGTACATCGCGTCCGTGGGCGACGCCCCCGGAGGCTCGCCGGGTCGATGGGACGGGGTGCCAAACTCCAGCAACGGAGCGCTATCGCCAGCCCACTCCTTGCCAAGCCATCCAGGCGTCTTACGTAAATGCTTCGCGTTGCAGCCCCAGCTTTCGCAACGTCGAGGGTCACACTCCCGAGCGGGAAAAGAATAGAAGCTGGCCTGGCCAGACGCAATGGAGACAAGAGCAAAAGTGAACTCGCGAAAGATAAAGGAGTTCCCGCTCCACTCTTTTCCAAACCCGATCATCTCTTTCGTGTATTCCATAAGCATTTTCCGGAGGACGTAGGTAAGAAACGCCTTGCGCGGCTGCCCGATGTCTGTCTTCGGGGCCACGAAGTGGAAGTCATATTTCGTTTCCCACTTCGGCTCGGAGGAATCCACAGCCGGCGTGGTCATGTACTCTTCTGGAAAGTTGTCGTCTGCGATGGCACGAAGCCATTGTTCGTCCTGACGCGGGATATTTCCCAGCTTCCAGTGTACGTAGTTCATAGTGAGGACTTCCCGATCGAGATTCATGATATAGACGTAATCAATGTAGTGACCCAGCCGCGGGAGCTCGGAAGGAAGTGCCTCAAACTCAACAAACTCCGAATAGTCAGGTTTGAATCCGTCACGAACCTCGTAAACATGTCTTTCAAGGGCACTTTCCTTGGCCGCATACTTGGCTCGCATCGCCTCGAGCCATTCTGCAAATCGTTAGCATACTGCAAGGCACAGATCGTTCTTCACAGCGTACTTTGGTAAGCCTCGGGGTCGGCGGGGATGCTCGCGATGATTTTGGCGCCGAGACCCTCAAAGTAGCTGTCCAACCGGTGCCAGCGAATGTAGTAACGCCCACGGAAGCGCACTATTTCAAGGCCAGGAGTTCCCATGGTGATTGGTTGAATAAGTTGATGCTCTTTCGGTTCTCTCATTCCAGGAGCATAGTGGGGGATAACAGTTGACGCGAGACTAGGCAGTCTTTCAGTACAACATGTGACACGGCTCCGTTTGTCTCTCACTTTCACCTCCTTCCCTGATTGGTGCGTGACACTAAATGACCCACTTATTTCGATAGTCGCTGTTTGTCGTTCCTCCTCGCCCTGCGCGCCTACGCGGCGGACTATCATTCGTCGTTGACTCCCTACTATACCCAATGTTTAATTGCACTTGGCCGGTTCTGGAGCCCGGTCCGATCCGCCGGTGCTGGCAAGCTCCAAGCCCATCGACGACCTGCTTGAAGGTGGGACCTCATCTGGGAGTAGCCGCAGAGCCTCATCCCTACCCACTTCGTCTCCCCACCGGATGGTCTTGGTTGCTTGGGCATTGCCTTATCTTAACCATCGATTTAAGTGGTGAACTCAAACGGTAAGCTTGACTTATTTTACCTACAAGATAACCGAGGGTTGGCCGCACCACTGATACTGGCAGACTTTTAGAGTAGCAGTAGCTACTGACATGTCACAGACGTATGAGCAGAAATTGATGCTCTACGCCTTTCTTGCCGGCAAGATCTTCCTCTTTTCCAACTCCTGCAAAGATGTTTCCAACTCCTCCCACGTGTCTGCCCAGCCCTGCCATCCAAACTTCCGCGCTTTGTTCATGCTAATCACAATGTCATAGTTTCTTCCCACCACGAAGTTCAAGAAGAACCATGTTGCTCTCTCAAATGCATCTTTCTTCAACCCTTCCCTTTCCGCAACAGTCGCCCATGCTTGCTTCACATCGTCCCGTCCTGCCCACTTTGTCAAATCAACGTTCATCTGCACCTCTCCTCTTGGCACTCGGCCCTTGATTCCCATCTGCGCCGCCTGCTCCGCTAACGGCGGTCGGTCAATGAGCGGCACGACCTTCTCCTCGTTACTCGCAAACTGGTCGTCCGGGACCCTCATGCCAAAATGCGCCGCTAGGCGTGGCCACATTGTTTGCCAGGATTGGACGTCCCCATTGGTGACGTTGAATGCTTGGTTAGAGACCTCAGGATGCAGAGCGGCCCAGAGGTTGAACTCCGCGTGGAGGCGGGCGGATGTAAAGGAGTCAAACTTAGTATAGAACACTGTGGATCCAGGGAAAGTGAAGGGGGCATTAAGTTCCTTGATCACGGTGGCGTAGAGGCCCAGGGCAGTGGTCAAGTTCATAAAGTTCCCTGAATTCATTAGCACCAGTATATTCTGCGGTATTGAAGCTCCAACTTTCCGGTCCAGAAAGAGGAGAAAGACGACTTACCCTCCGCGACTCCAATAACATCATTGGGGTATGTGACCACCCAATCCCAGCCCTTTCCACCGGACCTGTTCTTGCTCGACGCACTCATCTCAGCCAGCACCCTCTGCTGTCTGTAGTAGAAGTTCGGGGGCCGATCTGCCCCTTCAACCCAGGGATCGCTCTCCTCCATGGGCTGCTTGACAGGGCCCAAATGGACGCCATAGTGCTTTGCGCCGGTCGTCAGCACAACACGCTTCAACTTCTTTTCAGCCCCAGTAATTGACAACGCTGTTAGGAAGTTCTTGATCATGTTCCCTATTATTCAAACATTAGCCTATCACCCTCCGTTGAATATAGAAAAACTGGCAATGGGTGTGTGGAATACCATTAATTTCTGTCATCTCTGCTTCGTCATCCTTTTGCAAATAAGCCGCAAAGAATAGATATTCCGCTTCGACTCCCTCACTGGCCAATTGTTTTGCGATCTCTTCCGGAGACGCAAGGAGGTCGACCTTGTTGTGCTGTACATGTTGCGGGTAAGGTTCTTTTTGGGAACGCGAGAGTGCGTGAACAGTTGACCAGGTCTTAGGATCGGAGGCGAGTTTATGCACGATCTCGCGACCGAGAATGCCTGTGGTTGTAGTCAGTACCGACTATTCGGGATACAGGTAAACGCGGCAGATTACTGTACCTGTGGCGCCTGTGACGATCGCTGTTGGCATGATGAATAGGTAGTAAGTCGAGATGAGTAGAGCAGGAACGTGTGTTTCTCTTCGACTTTTGGGCACAGGACAATTGCTTAAGTATATCAAGTATCGCTATGGATGAAATCAGAGTGACGCAATAACCTATACTGGCAGCATACTTCAGGACCCGCTTCAAAAAAGGAAGAAAGAAGGGAGAGCAAAGTCATGACGAACATTTACCTTAACCCTGCCTAGGCGAATTAATGGATGCATAGATTTCCATTTTCATCTGCGCATCCAACGGGAAGAGTTTATGTGGTACGCACCGGATTTTCCTTGGCGGGTAGGGGTCACGAGTAACTACCACCACAAGATTAACAGTGGATAGAGAAAGGGCGTTTGAATTCAGGGATTACACAGAATTGGGCTCAACTAAGAGCTTTTACACGGCAACTCATTTTTCTTTTTTTACGCGTGCGTCTATTTATCTTGGCATTTCGTGTCCTGGTTGCTGTGCTGTGCTGCTGACCTCTCCCCTAAACCAACAAGCCGACCGAAGGATGAACCCTGAGACTTATTTGCGCTAGATAGGGAGCCTCTGATTGAGCATGAGCTATAAAGGCAGAGTCGACCACATATCCTTTTTTAGAATATGAATTTCTGACACCAATCTTCAGCAGCTCCCCCCACCCTCCTTATACCGCAATTGAGCTATGCCCAACATCAACATAGTGGAACCCCTATACAATAGGGGAAGCCTAGACTGATGGGATCAGAGTGTCTACCGTCACATCTAGACTTTGGTCACTACGGCCAAAAGTGTCTATACCAACTGCCAAACCTAGGGATGCAAAGGTACCCAGATTCAACGAAGAGAGAGCTCTGGACGGATGCGAGCTAGCCAGCATTGGCCAGTCCCTGCTAGCTTCGCCTGGCCAGAACGGCTGATCCTTTCATTACGCGGCATCCTTGACCAAGAGAGGAGCCAGTACACCAGGCTAGTGATTGACTATATTGATCGCCTCCTAGAGTGGCACAGGGGGCTGGCTTGGAAGTCCTGTTTTTCCTACCCTCCCAATGTAGGGACCCGGGGTGTACCACGATAGGCAGACCCCATGAAATAGGCATCACAGGAGTCATTATCGTGGTATGAGATTGGTACTCGGAAATAGTTTATAAGTGGAGGTCTATAACTACAATGCGCCAGGCTGATTTCCATGTGGGGTTTCTGCTGTATATATAGCCTCTCGTATCCCATCGGAAATAGAATGATAAATTTTCCCTGAAATACAACAGCCACGTCAAGCCGTCGGCTATAAGAGCGATTGGGTAGATCCGGGGATATAAAGTACGTACTCCATTACTTATCTAGTAGCGATAATAGGTGAAAACAAAGCTTAACCAAGCTCTTATCACAAGAAAGCGTCCCCACCCACGATAAGCTGTGGAACTGTCAAGAGTGGGGCGATACACTATCAAGGATGGGGGAGCATCTCGGTAGATTCGGTGAAGATCTTTCCTTTCTTCGGTCCACGGAGGCGAGGTCTACAATGAGAAAGCCGCTGACGAAGTAAGCTGTCTTATAAAACACGGATCACTACGATCAATGGGCAGTAGCAGTAAGTCTCGCGTCTGAAGATCAAGGATGGCCGACACTACTGACGAATCCAACTCCGAAAAGGCATCACATGTGGCATCTGACCCTGTCCCGGCCGTCGAGACAGGCTTCATCGACGAGATCTTGCCACCGAGCAATGCATTCCAGCGGTGGTCGTTACGGCTCGAGCAGAAGCTCGGGCTAGAGTCCCGTGGTATCGAGCGAGTCCCTGAGGATGTACGGGCGAGCAAGACGGCCCTCGGCGACTACATACAGATGGGTGTGATTTGGTTCTCGTCGAATCTCACTGCGAATAACACCATGTTGGGGCTTTTGGGGCCTATAACATTTTACGTGGGCCTAACCGACGGGATGATCATCGCGGCCTTTGGCGCCATGGCCGGCGCTGCATGCTCGGCCTACATCTCGACATTTGGCCCTGTCAGCGGGAATCGTACATTGGTGAGTCTTTAATCCTCGTGGAGTTGGAGCAGCGGGTTAACGCAGAGAAAGGTCATCGCACGATACACCATGGGCTGGTGGCCATCGCGCATTTGCGTGCTACTCAACATTGTTATCATGCTCGGATATGGCCTCGTTGATCTCCTCATCGCTGGTCAGATCATGTCCCATATCAACGGAAATGGTATGAGCGTCATCGTGGGCGTCATTATCTCGGCTGTGATCACCCTTGCCATATTGCTCTTTGGCATCCGGGTATTCCATATATATGAGCGGTATGCCTATATCCCGCAGGTAATCGTCCTCTTCATCGCTATCGGCTGCGCTGGACCGTACTTTGACACCGTTACGCCGACAACTGGCACCAGCGAGGTGAAGGCCGCCGACAGGATGTCCTTCTTCTTCCTCTGCATGTCGGGCTGCCTGGCCTGGGCCCCTGCCTCTGCCGACTTTTATGTCTATTTCCCCCCGGACGCGAAGCGCTGGGGTGTTTTCCTGGCCACCATGCTAGGACTGGGCCTCTCCTGCGCCTCCACCTACATAGTCGGCGTCGGCATCGCTTCCGGAGTTGCCAACACGCCAGCCTGGGCCGAGGCTTACGATATTAGCGTTGGGGCACTTCTCGATCAGACGTACTCCCCTCTCGGCAACTTCGGACACGTCTGCTCATGCATCATCGCTCTGGGCGTGATTTCCAACGTCGTCCCCTCGCTCTACAGCAGCGCCCTATCCTTCCAGCTCATTGGACACTGGCCTGCCCAGCTGCCGCGCCTCTTCTGGGTGATCATTAGCGTTGTCATCTGCACCGCCTGCGCCTGCGCCGGAAGGAACAAGCTCTTCGAGATCTTCGAAAGCTTCCTCGCCCTTATAGGCTACTGGACTGCGTTCTGGATCACCATCACGCTGGAAGAAGAGTTCCTTTTCCGCCGCAGAAGAGGCGGATATGACTGGTCCGCTTGGAGCGACAGGAAGAAGTTACCTATTGGGCTGGCGGCTCTGGCCGCCTTTCTCATTGGCTGGCTGGGCGCGGTCCTGGGTATGTACCAGACATATTTCACCGGCCCTCTCGGCAAGCTAGTCGGCGACGGAATTGACTTGGGCTTACCGGTTAGCTCTGCGTGGGCTGCCATAGTGTATCCTCCGCTACGGTGGATAGAGCTAAGGTTTATCGGCAGATAGCTTGGGTAGATATTGGGGAACGGATAATAACCAGTTTGTTTGGAATAGAATGCACAGCTATGCCACAGCCCATAGATGGCCAGGTGGTTTATAGAATATTGCAAGGTTGCCTGCACACTCTTGCGTAGTCACATCAGAGAAGGCCGCGAACCACTTTTCCCGTCTCCCGAGAGAGTAAAAGTCCACATATGTTACAGGAAACGAATGAGCTCGCATCTCCCGAAACTCTCATGTCCTCGGGTGTATATACCCAGGTAGCTATCATTCGGCTTGTGCTCAGTCTCAGATCGTACATCGAGTGCTTGAGCGCCGCCATTTGCTCTAACTCTATCTGGCCCCGGGGCCGAGGATGCCCAACTTTGGAGGACCTCGAGTTCCCTAGATACTACTGTATACATTAATCAGGCCCTGCCTGCCTAGCGGGCTTTATCGGTGCTTAGACCGAAGCCCCGTCTATTTTACAGCGCAAGATATGAAAGGGAAATAGTATGTATTGCAATATGACACTATATACATCCACCACACCAACAGGAGCCAACTAAGTCATTTTCGTTCAAGTCAATTTTTCGTTCAAACCAATTTCTCGTTCTCGGTGAACGCCTTCCAGTCGCTCGCGTACTGCGTGCTTCGGATACCGTCTGGGTACTGGGCCAGCAGCTCCTTGGCATTATCCCACGCCTTGAGAACCATCTCTATCCGCTGAGGGTCTCTTTGCACCATCTTGAGCGGGAACGGCGTCGGCCGGCACACGATACCCTGCGTGACATCCTCCGTGCTGACGGGAATCTTGTTTCCATTTTCGTCCGTTGCGTGCTCGAAGCTGAAAGCCCACAGCATGTAGGCAATGCCGAGGAATAGGCTGCGCTCGGCGATGTTCAAGCCAGGGCAGACCCGGCGACCGGCGCCAAAAGTGAAATGGTCGCGCTTGCTGACGTCGTTGAGCGTGGCACTCTCTTGTGCGCGGAGGAAATCATCCTTGTAGCGTTCTGGTTCAAAGTTGCGTGGGTTGGGGTAGCGCTCCGGGTTGTTGTTCAGGGCCCACACGTTAATCATCATGCCGGTCTTAGCGGGGAAGTGGTAGTCACGGTAGGTGTCGGCGTTGGTGGTGGCGTGGGGTACAATGCCCAGGATGGATGAGGGCAAGAAGCGGAGAGACTCCTTGACGACTCCGCGGATATACTGGAGAGATTCCTCATCGGCCATGGTGGGCAGTCTGTTGGGTCCGACGACACGGTCGATTTCTTCTTGGGCTGTCGAGAGGTTAGTCGGAGGCCAGGGCAGGGTAGGAAGAGAAATGACTTGCCTTTCTTCTGTACATGGGGGAAGTTGAGCATGGCCACGGCAAAGGACAGGAAGATGGATGCTGTCGTGTCTGAACCGGCTTCGAGCAGTGTCCCGCTGACGTAGGACGCCCAATCATCAGTGAAGCCGTGCTTCTCCTGCAGCTTGAACATGGTGTCGCAAAAGCTCTTGGAAATGACTCCCTTCTCGGCGCGCTGCTTGACCTTGAGCATGTACGACTTGTACAGGGCGAGTTCAGCCTGGTGCAGCTCCTTGCCGCGTCGCTTGCTCGGGTTCATCCAGTCGGGCATGATCCGAAGGACTGGGAAGTAGTCCAATATCGATGCTGATATGTTGGAGGCCACGGCGAACTCCTCGAATCCTTCGTAGATGGCCTTGACGTCGGGGTCGTTGAAGGCCAGGCTCCGCCAGCCGAAAGTGAAGCTGGTGACGAGCGATGTGCTGTAGCGTCTGACATGGTCATGGTACGCGTTGGGCTTCTTGACCATGTCTGCCAGCATCTGCCGGAGCTCGAGCTCCTGGAATGGAATATACTCGACGGCAGTCTTGATGTTGAGGAGGTTGTGGATCATCTTGCGAGCGAGTCGCCAGCCTTCATCGTACTGCATCAAAACCAGGCGGTATCCACCTGAGATGAGGGTCTGACCGACGTACATCTCAGGCCGGGAGGAGTAATTGTTTGACCTCTGGTCGATGAGGTCCTTGACCACCTGAGGCGAGTTCAGGACCACCATCCGCTGGTTTCCTAGCATGATTGAATAGATGTCTCCATACTGCTCTGCCCACTCTCTGAGCTTGACGTGGACATCCTTCTTGGGCAGTTGGTGTAAATTGCCCGCAATTGGTATGGTTGGAGGGCCTGGCGGCATGCCCTTTGGCCGCCGTCCTATTTGCAACAGCTTGTAGAGAAGAATGCTGACTGTGACCAACGCCACCAGGGCGGCTGGAGAAGGGGAGATTTGCGTGAGGGCCATGCCGATGTTGATGCGTCGCTTCGTAAACTGCAGTGAGATGAGCCCCCGCCTCTGTCGCCGTCAATTCGTCGTCAAATCGTGGTGTTGTTAGGTACGTAGACAGTATCGGTCTGAGCTAGCAGCATGGACCAGGGTGGCCTTATAAGTTAAGAAAAGGGTTCCCTTCGTGCCAGACCAAAGTGCCATTTAAGCGGCCCCCGGGAGTGGGCCTTGACCGGCCACAATTGCGACTCACGGATGCTCATCTGACATTTACGTGACTACGTACTTCCACTCTAACAGTTAATAGTGGGAGTGGGTTGAACGGTCTCCGTATGCTCTTATCAAGAGTGGGGGGAGTTGATATTGGGGGGGTGCGGGAGACGTTAGTTATAGAGGGAACTAGCATAATTATTCATCGGAGAACTAAATTATCCAGGTCCCACTCCTATCATACTTTCCATAGATAAAAACGTTTCCTCAGTAGGCATAGTTTAGCGCTATCAAGAAACCGAGATGGAGGCGAAAGCGCTTCGCGTCACCCGGTAGGCAAAGCGATGCGCTTACTTCACCGACATTTGACGCTTTGTGTTAGAGAAAAGCCTGTCAGTCGGTAAGATACGATGCTCAGGCCGGGGGAGAAGGACACAAATCCATCCCGTAAATACGAAACTAGTTAGTAACTCTTGGTGATGATTGGTTCCAACATAAATATATAGTCCTGGACACTCTTAACTATAGTTAAACAAAGAGTACGACAAAAGATGTATCTCGTCTGCAGGGTCCCGGGATCAGATAACCGGTACATCAATACCCTCAAGTTGCCGCGAGATAATAGCTTAGTTACAAATTGATTTTGATTCTCTTGAGTAACTAATCAGTCTCTGTGCTTAGTTACTTAACATCGCACCTTACCCGCCTAGCTTTCTACTCTGTAAGCAGATCCCCGACACTCATTTCGATTCATAGTACAACGTATGGTATTCCTCATCCGACATCCAATGACTAGGCCACGCCTCGCTAGCGTTGTAGCTGCGAGGTAAGGTTCTAAGCGACCTGTTGGAAAGATGACCGATGGGCGAAGGTTATATTGGACCTTTCCAATTCCTAACCGAAAATAGGAAGGATCGTTTGCCTAGTGTTTCATTCAAGCTACAATACATATGCCTAATTTAGTCATACCTCTCGTTGATAGCTGAAATGATAAAAAGAATGAACTGCCAATGCTCTAATATCTTATCACATATTTTACATGAAGAAAAAAGGCCGCGCTCCATGAGCAGCCCTAACACCCTTAACACCTTCGCCGCAATTGACACGTCTCCCTAGGTATACATCAGCGGGAGCTGCAGCCCCTGCACGCAATCATCTCAGAGCTCCCGGTCTCGGGGCTTCCCAACAGACTTAATCCCAGATCACTTCGATATTGAAAGCAAACAAACAAAGAAGACATAACTGCTCATTTGGAAACCTTCTTATGAAGAGAGTCCCTTCGCTGCTCCCTCAAACGCCGCTCCGTTTCCATAAGTACGTTCTGGAGGGATCTTCTAGCTTTCGAGGCTGATCTCACTCTGTCATCGTTCAGAAGCTCGGTGGAAGCGGCCTTAACTTGTTGTTGGTAGTTTTCATTTTGTCCGTTCACATCTTTTGTTGTGGTGGGTTTGTGTGAAGCCTCGGGATCAGACTCGGGATATGACGCAGATCGTTTAACGGAAATAGATGAACCCAATGTCGGGACTTCATTGGATGATACTGCCTCTTGGGTGACTCGAGGTGGGTAATCCATTTTGTGGGTTAAATGTTGGTGATGAGTGAGAGCCAGCTTGAAATCGTAAAATGCGATCATGGGCCTTTAAGAAATAGCGGTGGAGCTTGCAATAAACAAAGCGGCTTTCGAAAGCACACCTACACAGTAGAACACCTCAGGACCACTTTAATTGGTGGATTATTCGACTGTGCTCTTTAACTCATGATGACGTCTGACACAGGGATGGTCCCACCTGAAGCCAAGCGATGGCGCAAATCCTACACTACAGTACCAATGGATTGAAATGCAATATACTAGGTCGGATGAGTTGCCAAACCTATCCAAGCTACCTAGGTACGCCCGAACATGGAGATCATAGCTACAGGTTCACACTGCCAATCCAAATCAAGGTTCGTGAACTGCTGATCATCGGTAAGATAGCTTCAATGAAAACCATCGGCCTAATTCTTCTGACCACCGTGCCCCCATATCGGCGAGGATGACTCTCGTCCACTTTCTAAATGGACCGACCCGTGCAGCCAAATTGGCAACGGCTCGTATTCCAGTCCGCGATGAGGTACCGCATTTCAGGTTGTTTTACAATTCCACCGGTCACCATATGCAGCTGATAGATGTCTCCCACTGAAGATATGTTATTTGAAGGATGACATTCCATATATGCATGAACGGATAGCTCGATATCCCGGCTTTTTCCCAAGGACTTACTGGGCCGACCCCTCTGCCTTGGAAATCAGGCTTTATGCAGCAGAAAATTTAGAAGCCTGGTTTCTAAGGTGTCCATATCCTTAGTTACCTGCGCAGATTTCCAATTCTGGTCTGCAAAGAAAACTGCACGTCTTAACCCCATTAATCACACTCTTTTCCTACAATTAAGCCCTCTGTATGCTTCTCCATTGAATATTTGTCAATCATGATTATTCAGTACCCTGTGACCTCGCTGACTGCTCTGTGGCACCCCTATTCCATCTCTGCGACCGCAACCGGGCTCCACAATCTCTATGACCCTCAGCATCGACCGCGACCGGTGAGTCAGGCAGAAATCGTATGCAAAAATCGTATGTATGGGAAATAGTTGCTAAAGGAGTGTTAGAAGAGGTAGGTAAAGCGGTGTACTGCGTATGATTTGCCTCAATAAAAGCCTTGCGCTAAACCTAAATAGGGGCGGATATCCGATTTCTAAGGTGGGGGGAGGAAGTACCCCTCTAGAAACGTTGGCATCCAGATTATCTACGTGATCTATTCATAGCGACGAAATATATCGGTAATCAAATATGGAAATTTTCTTCAACTTCCTGTGAAATGATGACTACGAACCATACGTAGGACTCGAATGCTGATGTGAAAACTCTCTTTTCTAACTAGCCCAATGTGCGCAATTTAGTTATGGAGGGCTTGATTCTGCAAACAGTGTAAACAAGCTAGAAATGCTGATGTAATCAGACGATTCCATCCAACAAATGATCACGACACTGCACGACTTGGAATCATCAAGCCAACGAGGTGAACTTTACCACTCCAGCGCCATGCTAAGACCGTCAAGCTCACGTTGGTAGTTCCGGTGGCGCGATATCTGGTAGAAAAATTGGCCCACGAAATCCTTCGCCGCCTTCGCAATTTGGAATCCCTCCTTGAAGCTCTCCGGCTTGGTTGTGCCAGCAGTCACGACTCCGTACCACTCAACAGGCTCCGGCGAAGTAGGGGAAGCAACTCTAACATCCAATACCCGGCCCAGCATTTGCTTGATGAAGTCGACAGCTTCGCCCGTAGCACCGAGTGCCTTCAGGTGTCCGAAGCTTTCCACAATCCAGAATCGAATTTGGCCGTTCTTCAACAAGGTGGTAATATGAGGCCCACCCGGAACGAAAGTGGCATCGAACATCGTGGATCGCTGTCCATCATACATGTGGTCGGCGACGACGCCTTTGGAGTTCTCGGGAGATTGGCCCTCAGCGTAAATCGGCGACCGTTTGGTACCAATCACGAATGGCAACCCCCCTGCAGCCTTGATGGCCATCTTCATACCGTTGAAGGCAACCGAATCGTAACCATCGCCGATAATTATGGCAATACGACGGCTTTCGATCGTCGGCTTCTCACCGGGAAATTCAGTCTGTGATAGACCCTTCGCGCGATGTCCGGGGTTTGGCTTGAGTTGTTTGTCAGGGACTGGAGCTCCGACTAATTCGGCGACCTGCTGAGCCAGCTTGACATCAATCTCAGCAAGTCGATGACCCGCGAGGCGATTGTATACAGTTGGTTCATCACAGTGGTCGAGCTCAAACGTGAATGCCTTCAACATATGTGCCTTTTCATGCGGTGACATGGAGTTGTAGAACATCTGCGCCTGAGAGTGATGATCACGGAACTTGTCGCTCAAGGCACGCTTCTTGAGACCAACCATTTTCTCCGGGTACGACGTGAAAGCTCCATTTGCCTCGGTAGCCGGGGGTAACGAGTCGAATCGATTCGGCCAATAGTTAACCTTCCCTCGACTAATTCGATGACGCATCGCGCCGTCGCGATTGTGATTCATCATTGGACATACCGGCCGATTAATAGGGAGCTCTTCCCAGTTAATTCCCAAACGACTGATTTGAGTATCGAAATAAGAGAAGTTTCGGCCTTGAAGCAGCGGGTCGTCTGAGAAGTCAATACCGGGCACGATATGACTGGTACAGAATGCGACCTGCTCGGTCTGAGGGAAGAATTCGTCCACGTTCCGGTTCAACTCGAGCTGTCCGATACGACGGAGGGGAACAAGCTCCTCCGGCCAAACTTTAGTGGCGTCCAAGATGTCAAAGTCGAAGTCATGTTCTTTTTCCTCCGGAATAGTCTGAATAGCGAAGTCCCACTTGGGGTACGAACCAGTCTCAATGGCTTCCATCAGATCCTTGCGATGGAAATCAGGATCTTGACCAGCGAGCTTCAACGCTTCATCCCACACGAAGGAATGAACGCCGAGCTTGGGGATCCAATGGAACTTGACAAAATGGCGTTTACCCTGTTTGTTAACAAGGACGTAGGTATTAACGCCGAAGCCTTGCATCATGCGATATGACCGCGGAATTGCTCTGTCGGACATGGCCCACATAAACATATGGGTTGCCTCTGAATGGAGGTAGACGAAATCCCAGAAATTGTTGTGTGCTGTTTGAGCCTGCGGGACTTCGTTGTGTGGCTCTGGTTTGACGGCATGCACTGTTTTTCAGTGAGTTAGCTCCTGGGGCCTGCATTACACATAGGTAACCATACCGAAGTCAGGGAACTTGATTGCGTCTTGGATGAAGAAAACCGGAATATTGTTCCCAACAATATCCCAAATTCCCTCGTCGGTGTAGAATTTGACAGCAAACCCTCTCACATCTCGCACGGTATCGGCGCTGCCTCTGCTGCCTTGTACTGTCGAAAAGCGGACAAAAACGGGTGTGCTTCGCGAGGTATCAGTAAGAACTCCGGCTTTCGTCACATCCTCAGCGCTCTCGTATAAGGTGAAGTTGCCAAAAGCCCCCGTTCCGCGAGCATGAACCACTCTCTCGGGGATTCGCTCATGGTCAAATCTGTGGATCTGAAGCAAAAGGATACCGTTAAACAATTGTTCACCATTGAATTAGCTAATGACATCTTACCTTTTCTCTGGCGATCTGGTCCTCCAGAAGAGACGGCCCAGTATGCTGTCCATCTACCGCCCTGAGCCAGTTGTCGGGGTTCTCAATGCGAACACCATGATCAGTTGTCTGCGGGTCACTGGTGTGAACATCGACAGTATCCTTGCTCATGTCCACCGTCTTTTTGTTTTTAGATGATACAGACATGGTACCCTGCTGGGCCTTCTGTAGCCCGGCGGCAATAGCTGTAGTCATGCTTGTAGGAATAATTGTAGCTTGCGAAAATCGTCTTGTACGGCGGGAATTCTCATCCGAGTCTCACTTTTAATAGAGCAAGTATAAGATACAAGGACGCCTTAAATCCGGCACGCCTAACTTGCTGTGACGATAACTCTAAGCTTGCTTCTAGAGCTCCAGCAACGCCATTCTGACGCCAGTGTGAACGAGAAGGTTTATTACAAAACGCGATGATCCGATTTGCCAATATGCACCTAATAGAAGGGCCATGCTTGGACCAAGTTCTCTCTTGCTGGATGCGGATTGAGTTCGCGCGAGTAATCCCTCATTGTGTGGCAGACAGCCGTTGCAGGCCTCGATTCACAAAATCGGACCAATGATGATTTGATAGACAGAAATCAGGAAAATGGCATATGCCCGCTTGTCTGGGTTCTACTCGCAAGCAAAGGGAACAAAAGGATGCCCGATGGTTGGGGGACATGAGGACTTGTCCTGACATGATCCATTCGAACAATGAGAGGTGATAGATTACCATCAGAAGCCATTCAATTTAGTGGACACCTGCCGCTCCAGCTGTTTGTATAGTAAATTGCGTCTCAACGGGGCTGGCGAGCTCTAGTGTTATTATCCTAGCGCCTTACTACGAAGGACCATCCAATAGCGGTCATCTCCAAGAACAGACATCACCAATCAAGCCATTCATTTCTGTCAGCCCTTTCCGTATATCCTACAGATATCAGTCCTCTTGTGTATTAACCCAACCGCACAAAGCCTTTACGGAGCTTAACATAGGATCTTCGATCTCAGACCACAACATATACCACACTGTGTTGCTGGCTACATTGTACCTAATTGATCGGGTGATCCTTCATTCCATAAGAGAAGCCTGCGAATCCCGAAAGCCAAGCGGTCTCGAAAGTCCTTCCCAAGAAATACAGCCAAGTAATACCTTTCTTAACGGCATTCAAATCGCTCCCGAGGATTTGGAAAGAAGCGGAAATCTCATTCTGACCTCACTGGTAATATACCGGGCTGAGATACCGACAACTCGATCCTACGGTCGCTGGATGGAACATGTATCGAGTGCCGGCGGAATGATATGGTAGCTAGTGCCAAGCTAATTTGATTCAATATATCTTCCATGTTTGATAGTCACGCTATCTCTATGAATAGCCTATAAATAATTGAAGATGAAATGGGTTCTTGGCTCGCAGTCTCGTGGTTGTTCCCAAAACACTACAGTAAACCAGTCCATCGACGTCGACGTTCCAGGGTTATTAACATCATTATGACTCATTCTGAGTAATTGGTTTTGGTAATGCACGTTTTTGTCAGGGATAGTTAGTTATCTTGTATAAGAGGCATTGAGCGAGTTGTCCAGTTCCAATAGCGTCTCTTACTCTGAAGTCAAGGAATTCCACTTTGCCCATTGCGACAATCTGAACAGCACCAGCGGCGCCCCACACTTCGAAGTTTCCAGGATTGGCCATGGTGAATTAAGACTTGGTTCGATAGCACTAGAGTGAGATATGAAGCTGGTTTGCGTGGCGCATCTCTCTTCATGTATATATATACGGATCACCCTGACTCAGGGGCTGGCGCAAGCAGAGGTGTCCGTGCGTATAGAATGATAGGTGCCACATGCTCAACATGAAGAGCACTAGTCACGCACTAATGCGCGTGGGATATCATGGAAACTACAATTTGCGCTCCATTACATTGTTAAGCGCTGACCTGAATTCCCTAGCGTACGGTCCAAGAAGCAACATATTATTTGCCGCCGGTTCCAGAGACAGCCTAGGAGATCTGCTGCCCCTCCGAGGCTAGGCGTTTATATACCGGATTTTCATCGTTCGTTCCCGGCCTATTCGGGCCTGGGGCGGATAGTGCATTGCTGTCTCCAAATTGCCGTAAGATTCTGCGAAGATCAATGATCGTGAGTTTGCTGCATTTAGCTGCTGCGTGCTACGACCCCTGCAACAGCCAACTAATGGAGAGGCTGTTTAACCCACCATGAGCCACGAAGAGCCAACCAATCCTAGGAGCTATGCATTAGCTCGAAGTCACGTGCGACACTAGTTACCTAGGCATCCCCCAATCCTCGATCCAGTCCTCGTGCCTAGGGAGCGGGTGAGTACTAGACCCAACTGGTAAAAGGCCGCGGGAAACGGCTACCAGATTCCCGTCCCAGAGTTTACAAATGCTTTCGAAAGATGATTAGTGTCTTCTATTCGATAAAATAAGATCAGAGAGAGATTAACGACAGGGTCAGAACCACTGTAATATTGTTTCGTGCCCGACCGTTGCAACTCAATATGGAGTCAATGGGGCAAAATATGGGGCGTGGAGGCGGTGAGGGGAAGGCGGTGTGCGGACGAGCTGGAATGCCCCCTCCCCCTTTAAGAGAGAGGCTCGTTCTCCGCTTATCGAAGAATCATCGATCCGGCTTCTCACTTCTTTCGCCTGAGTATTCGACTATGTCTGCCTATCATATCCTTGAAAAGGGCCTTCCTAGCCGGAGCGAAACCCCTCCGCCGATACCAAAATAGATGCGCTCCGTTGTCCACCGCTTGCAAGAACTTGACGACGAGCAACAGTTGCGAGAACTCCTTGATAACAGTCTCTCTGACGATTGCGAAGTCCGTCATCTCTCCGGGTTGATGATTGATGCCATTAGGTCAAACAAGAACTTTCTTGTAGAGGAACTACTCCGTCGTAATCTGCCTATGTCGCCAATTTATGTCCTCGAAGCTGTCAAGGCAAAGGCAAAAGACATCTTAACAACCTTCTTTACTAACGCCTGGGATATCAACAAGCCAATGGGTGAAATGGACCCCCCCATCCTTACGTGAGCAAATCTGTTCCCTTCTCAAAATTACTAGTTAGTTGACGTGTTTACTTCTAGCAATGCGCTCGGGGACTGGGAGATGACTATATGGCTCCTTGATCGTGGCGCGGATCCCAATGCACGATGCGACATTGATTATACGCCGCTCTCTTACGCCGTCAAATTCGCAGATCTGCCAACTATTGATCTTCTCTTGCGTCGTGGCGGTAATGTCAGAAAAGGTCAGCTTATGCATAATGCGATTTACCGAGAGTCCTATACCCTCAAAGTGGTCAAAGACCTCATACCGTGGTGCTCCTCTCAATTCTCTTATGTACCAAGACCATCAAGCTTCTTGGGACATGTTCCCTTTTATGAGGGAAACTCCACTACACACGGCATTGGCTCTGAAAAGAGACGACGTTATTCAATACCTGGTCAGCAAGGGAGCAAACGTGAACATCCAAAATTGCAAGGGTCAAACAATTATGCATGTGCAGATGAGGGCACCAGAAGACAAATCATGCAAGAGATACAGAGCCGCGGCGGACTACACGCATCTTTGTGACTTCTTTCCTCCCCTTGGGCGATAAATTAATTCCTGTTGGAATAAAACTTCTCGTCATAAGGGATCTTTCTGTAGCCCTGTTCCTATTTCTAATACTTGCTCACTTCTCCTATCCTCGTCTTTGTTTCTTCGTCGCCTTTTGTGAACTGATGCTAGTTTTTTTTTTTTTTTTTTCTTTTTTTTTAACACACAGGCGTAATGCCCGTTTTGCCGGCAGAGACTGTAGGGCAACCGGGTAGTTACATCACATGATTCACGGACCATTCACGTAGCCACTGCCACCGCCACTTCTTCGCTCTCCTTCCCCATCACCGCGCTCGTTCGTCCAACTCTACGACGCGCATTCACCTGACTGGTGCTAGTTGATAATCCAATTTTTGTACTCTAGACCAGATGGTGGGTTGCTTGATGTTTGCGTGATTCTGTGTCTCAGTGCCTTGTATTATCAAACGCAGAGATGAAAAGGCTGGCTCTAGCCATCTTATGAACTTAATCTGGGAAGGCAAAAAGAAAGACTACACATCAAAAACTCATTCTTGGTGGAGGCATGGAATGTCCATCATCGTCCTCTTCATAAGTGAAGGAAATCTCGATCGTGAGCTTCCTGCCAATACGAAGCAGATTGCTTCACTTACTGTACGTAGCTGCTTCTCCACTGGTGTCCAATTAATGTTAGTGGAATTGTAAAATTTTTCCAAATTTCTCTGAGACCACTCGTCCACTTTTACGGTAACGGCCGTGCCTTCAGATCTAACTCGCTGGTGACGCTTCTTTTTCGTTTGCAGCATGTTTTCAACATTTGCTTGCAAACTCTTTCCCCAGTAATCACTAGGAGCTATAACCAAATCTTCCTCGGTCACTCTGCCTACCGTTTTACGGTTGAGTATAAACTTCCATGCAATTGTATAGCAGACATATCTCGGCGGCAGCTCATCATATTCGCCACCTTCTTCCCATTCAGCCAATAGGAGAAAGTTAAGATGATCGGACTACAGCTAATCCGTAGCACAATCCGGGCTAGGGCTAGGCGAGTATAAGGTGACGGGCGTACGACCGAAATTACTAGGTATAGGGGCATAATCCGAATTTCCGTCCTAGGGGTCAACCACCTAGGTTTGATAGGCATCGTTATCAAAAAAGCTATTGGTCATCGTGAATATCTTCCGATGAGTGTGACCTAAGCAGTACTGTAAGGCATTAGCCAGTAATCCCTAGTATCCAATAAGATCCGAAACCGCGGCATAATGATAAGCAATGGTAGAGATTCCGAAACAAAACCTTACTGTTAAGCCTTGCCTATCACCTTGACCCTAGATAGACACCCAGGAAGCACTAAGCGCTGCAGTAAAGCAACTGCAAGATACAGAAATGAGAAGTTGACACTTTGCCAGTTCAGATGTTGCTTTGTTTGTACTGTTTGTTGCGTTTGCGTGGAACCTTCTAGGAGTTCCAGGGTCTAATTTTAGGCTCTTGTATCTGCCTTACAATCTTTAACAGGAACTGGTATTATTACAGATAGGTACAAACGTGTTATTTTCCCATATCATGTGATTAGGGTTTGAAAGAGCATTTCTATGTTTCCGACATGGAAGGCGATGTCGGGCGGCACTGTAACTAATCATTTAAACTAGGAATGGCTTCCACGGCCAGGTTTTATGGCAGTTCCGCCACGCCCGGCCAGTCGTCCAACGAAGAATCCAATTTCTAGTGGACCAGAATCACAAGCTGTGAATACTTCCCGTGGTCTGGAAGGTCGAAGTTCCGACGCTGCCGATAGAAAGTCCATGCAGTCCCCAGCTTCTAGGCCCAATCCGTTAGCAAGGGCTAGTGAAGCACACACTGGCGAAGAAGGAACATCAACAGACGAACAGATCAAGAACGACCCTAACAAACCACCTGAGGCCAAAAGAGCGAATGTTGAGAAGGCTAGTCAAAAGCCTATGGGGCCTGAGGATCGTCAGTAGATCATATGATTTTTTTTGTGCACATAGTTAAGGTTCAGACTTGTTAGCTTGTGGAGAATATTTACTATGAATGTCAAAATAAACTATTATCTTATCACGGGATCATGGCAGCATGATATATCAAGATAAGATCTTTGCGACCATATTTTGCGTTGCGTTTATGTTGGCACGCATGTAAAACCATAGTAATGCCTTGGGAACGAGGTATCCAAAGGTGTCGGCATCTCTTCCATCAGGCCAGACCGGCGCTATTCCTGTATAGGAATGGTGCCAATTCCTATACCTCTCAGGCGGGGACCATCGGACGTAGTGTTCTGTTTTGTCTCTTGTCCCACAGAAAATTGTCCTTGGGACAGGATATAATTTCCCTCTTTGGACTCAGAAAAATTATATATGCACAAGTTCCCATTCCAGCTTCACAACTCATTCTTCAGGCCTGTAGTGACTCAACAGTTTAGAGTACCGCAATCGTAATGCGTATACGAATAAAGTTGATTTCATATTTAGCAAACTGTTATGTTACTATTAAGAAGAGATGAAGCAGATATTAAATTAAAGTGAATTGATTAGATAGATTAGCATATCGTGATAACAAAGATCCCCTGTAGCCAGATGTGGTCTGGTTACAGAGTCGTAATGCAAAAGCGGTCGTAAAAAAGAACATTCGGCTCAAGTGCAGCATAAAAAGTGGACAAAATTAGAGTGGGTAGTGACAAAATCACTCAACGGTGATTTTCTTGGTGCCCGAGCCGGTGGCCTTGGGCACAAGGATGGAGAGGATTCCATTCTTCAGGCTGGCCTTGACGTTGTCCTGGTCGACACGAGTTGGGAAGGAGAAGGTGCGCTGGAATTCACCGACAGAGCGCTCGCTGGCCCAGAAGCGGTAGGCGGGTTGGGACTTGGACTTGTTCTCGGTACGCTCGACCTCATCGCCCTTTGTCTCGGTCTGGGGGTCCGAGGTGCGGTACTCGCGCTCGGTGCGACCCTTCACTGATAGAGTCTGCGGGTCGGAGAACTCGATGTCGATGTCCTTTTGATCGAGGCCAGGGAACTCGCCATCGAGATGGTAATAGTCGGCGCTTTCGCGGACATCGAAGCGAGGGGAGAATGATTGACGCGCGGGCTGGCTACGGCCAGAGCGGTGGGTATCGTAGTCGTCAAGAAGACGGAAAAGAGGGGCGAAATCGCCGGTATCAGGGAAGGTGGCACGGAAGAGAGACATGTTGCTGGTTGATAGAGGATTGTTCAGCACAATAAGCAGTAATGAATGGAAGAGCTTGAGGGCTTGAAAATGTTCGATATCTGATGATGATGAGAAAATGGTGAAGGGTGGTTTGATGGGCTTTATATAGTAAGGGCGCCTTCATTATAGAAGCTGCCTGGATTTTCCAGGTGCAGCGTCTGGGGATGCGGAAACATACTCCGAACATCATGAAGCGAGTAGTTGCTACAAGTCATCTCTGCTAGCTAGTCGTTCCTTCTCCGATATACTAGTTGCTTCTCCAAGATTCCGTCACGTGACACAGAACATGGAGTACATGAGGGGAAGCTGAAAGATTTTGACGATTTCGCTAAATCAGTTCATCCTTACTTGTAAAGACGTCTAGCATGGAATAATAACTAACCAATCAATACCATGGGCGACGTCGGACGAATTTCGAAAGCAAGTAGAATTACGTTGTAGGTATACAAGCTAAGCCTGCCAAGGCTAGAGGCGTTAAAAAAAACTAAAGCGAAATAGCGAGTTCGTCGTTGTACCAATGCCATTTACAATGCAAAGCTTGAATTGAGGTCTGGAGCAGGACCTTTCTAGGGCTCCCCAATTATCTTCCGGGTCAAGATCAGGATCCAGATCTGATATTGTACTCAATTTTAGGTCAAGAGTGGGCCCAGTGGGTGGAGCTTGCCAAGAAATACATAACGGGGTTCGACATCAGAGTACCCCAGTTTGTACAAAATAACTCAACTGAAGAGTCTCATGTGGATCCCTCAACACATGGTAGCTTCAAGCACCTCAAGGGTGATGAAGTGGGTCAACTCGGTTCAAGGGATGATGCCAAGCCCGGGAGTCCGGGAGGTACCTTGTTGATAATAATAGAAACAGTATTCAGCTAAGGCTTGCCTTTCATAGGTTATTAGCGGAAGTCAATTCCACGAGACCCAAGCAAGAGTAGTCGGTTCTAGATTCCCACCGGCCTACTAGCTGCAACTTGAGTAACTTGGTTGAAAATTGTCTTGAGCTCTTTGTTTAAGTGTCCGCAAATCTAACTCTTCTATATTCTTTCTATGGTAGCTGCGTCATCAAAAATGGAAACAAGCAACGGACAGATAGAGGAGAGACTTCAACAAAGGAAACAAAAATAACCGAAGAGAAAAAAAGAAAAGGGAAAAACGTTTTTACGGGCCAAAAGACCCTCATTTTGCGGTGTTGAAGGTCTCATGCGGCCACCTGGGTTCTCTGCAGTGGAGCATGGGACGCCAACACGTTGTTCGAAGAGTCTGGCACCACAGGGAGCACGCTAGGGGTATGACCTAGAGGTCCACCCAAAGCCAACAAGACTTGTTCCTTGGTGGCATCCCCAAGGCCAGCGGACCTCAAACTCCTTCCATGCTCGAGATAATCAAAGCCGCTGACGATTGAAGCCATCTCGATCAGCGACCTGATGGTAGGAGAAGTCAGACCACACTTGAGTCCTAGTTCATACCAGGGCACCATGCCGTAGAGGATGTCCTCCAACAGGTAGCGATGCTTCATACTCGTCGGCGCGCTCTTGGTCTTGTTGTGGATGACAGAGCCTACCGCAAATTCATGGTAGTCCTTAAAGTCTTGATCATGGCTGTAGTTTTGGTTCATGTATGTCGTAATATCGACCAGGTCAAGGCCATAGGCGCGGGCAATTGCCAACCGCTCCTGGTCGACCTTCTCAGTAACCCGCGAGACGGATGGCGACATTCCTTGGGCGTAGAAGTAGAAATCACCCTTAGTAGCCTCAATCCAGCCGGTGTTCATAAGCGCAGCAGGGCAATGCACAACAGGGTTGATGTTGTTCAGCCCCACCTGAAGCAGACTGTCACACCACACCAGGTTCTGCGAGAAGATTGATTCGACCTGGCGCCGGAGGCCAAACTCTTCCTGGGGCTTGAGGCGTTCGGCCTGGGTTGTCGATGGGTCAGCCCAGATCGCTAGGCTTTTCTTGATGCCCTTGACAAACACAGTGTCACCCGTGATGCGAACAGCGTAAGGAGAGATATCGGTTTCGAGAATGGCATGAGCGTTGACCTTTTGGCGGGCGGCAAGGTAGAAGAAGTTGCCCACGTTGATGACGAGGGTGTGGTTTCGCAAATCGAATTGGCTGAGAGTCTGCAAGATGGTATCCTGGCCATACGAGGGTACCGTGGTCACGATGAAGGGGGAGTGACGAATGGCAAGATATAGATCGCTGGTGGTCTGGATCTGGTACTTTCCGCTGATGGCTCCGCTTGAGTTCAACCATCCGTCATTCTTTTCGATCATTGGGATCGAGCCGCGGTGGTCAGGATGGCCGTACAGCATGACCGACTTGCCACGGCTTGCCAGGTCGGCCGCAAAGGCACATCCACAAGGCCCTGCCCCAATGATAGTGACGGATGGGACCGAGTCGAAGTTCTCAGCAGTCATGGTGTTTGTATTGAGTCTTGTGATGACTTTTTGACTGTTGTAAAAAGAGGACCTTAGTAGGTCAGTGGAAGTAGATCTTGGAATGATTGAATCTGCTCAATCTATCCGGGGCAAGCTGCCTCTTTAAATGTTGTTGGCCTATAGAGCAATGGATCCGGACAATGGCACAACGGCAACCTTGGAATCCATATTATTCCGAAAGGCAAGACTTCCTCCACGCCATACCTCCCTATTGACTCCTTTCCTCTCAGGAGGTCCTCCCAAAGAAGCCCTTTTTGGCTTGCGTCATGTAAATCACTCTTGGCATTATGGCATAATCTGCACTTGTCGCCTCTCTCGGATCACAAAAATCTTCCGGGTCTCAGCTTGATATGGCGTGATCCGTTGTATGCAATTCCGCAGCTATACTTGTTACTTTGTTCCGGTTTCAACGTGGACGATCATGGGAATCTCATTGAGCTTCGCATGGCACAGTGGCCCATCCCGGCGAGTGATTGGCTGTATCCCATGAGCTTATTACGCAATAAAATCTCTCTTCCGTATGCAGATCACCACGGGCTTAAAGCCATGGGCATGACTGAGCACCCGGGAAGCGCGTTTTCGGTTCGATGATCGGCAGGATTCTAGCCTCTTTTCCAAAGTTCGAGCCTTTTACATGTTTGTCGATGCAGCCTCCGCTCCGGACTTTCAGTATATACTGGGTACCCTGGGGTTATAGTGCCTTGGCCCTTTGAGCCAAGCTTTTCTCACTATGTCCGTGTGGCTTGCTGGCCCCGTTTTAGCGTTGAATAAAATCGCTATAGTCGAAACAATGCCGTGAAAACGGTGGAGCTATGGGTGGATGAATTGTCCCGTCGCCATTGGATATGGCGTGCATGGGGTTGACTCTTTGAACAGATGACGAAATAAAATTAGCAATCGATCTGATAATTCTTTGCGGAGTATAAAGTTGATGTAGGTGAGAAATCACAAAGTAAATCAGCGCAAATTAGTGGGTAGAAGTGGGTCATCGATGGCTCGGATCCATTGACCACGACGGAGTACTCCGTCGCTTGCCCAATATCGCGGTGATTTTCCTCAGGGTCCCTGCAGATCCTTTGTCTAGTGGATGCCAAATGAGACCGCGCCACCAAACCTCATGGGTTTCCGGTGCCACGTCCTTCGTATACCATAGACCCGCCCGAGGCCCGCAGCCCGCAGCCCGAAGCCACCCGAACCGAAAAAACGTCCGTTTCGTTGATCTTAGTTAGTACCGGCAGATGAGTATTCATGACTAACAGGGGAGCCAGGGGTTCTAGATCAAATTTTGGGCATTTGGTCGATCGTTCTTGGCACTTCTCAAGTATCACATCATCTCAAACTTTTGGAACTTTTGCTGCGGGACCTTTTCGTGTGCACTTACGCCATCAATTCTTTTCGTGTCTTTCTTTTCCTGTTTTTTCCCTTTTTGTCAAGCATGAGTTGTCAACGTGGATCAGGTAGACACTGAAAAAGTCCCGATTAGAACGTTATTGCCAGTGATTTCCTTTCCGATCAAAGTCATTCTTTCTCACTTGGTTCCTATACTCCCCCGCCCGGCTCAGCAGTCGACCATGGCCTCCGAGTCCTCACTTTCTTCACTTTCTGAGGCTGCGCCCAAGCCGTACAGCGCGTTCACTCCTCTTCAAAAGAAATACATCGTCTTTACAGCAGCTGGAGCTGGTCTCTTTTCCTCTTTGTCGGCGCAGATCTACTTCCCGGCCTTGAATACACTAGCCAAGGATCTAAATGTGTCAGCGTCAGCAATCAACTTGACCGTCACAAGCTATATGGTGAGCATATTTAATGTTATATCAAACCACTCAAATAAGCTTGTTTACTAATGATGATTTTCATGCAAGATATTCCAAGGAATTGCGCCTATGTTCCTTGGCAGCTTCGCAGACCAAACCGGCCGTCGACCCGCCTACATCATTTGTTTCATCATTTATATCGCATCCAATATTGGACTTGCTCTGCAGAATAGTTACGCCGCTCTTATTGTGCTTCGATGCATGCAGAGCTCCGGAATCAGCAGTACCGTGGCCCTGTCTGCAGCCACTGTGGCCGACATCGCCACCAAAGATGAGCGAGGATCCTCGATGGGCTTCGTCATGGCTGGGAACTTTATGGGCCCAGCTATTGGCCCTATTATCGGTGGTCTGCTAGCTCAATATCTCGGCTGGAGATCAATTTTCTGGTTCCTGACCATCGCTTCTGCTGTCTTTTTGTTACCTCTTGTTCTGTTCCTTCCCGAGACAGCACGGAACGTTGTTGGCAACGGCTCATCTCCTGCACAGTCATGGAATCGGCCCTTGGTTTACTTCTTCTTCCCGCGATATGCGCCCAGGCCCTCCTCGTCCACTGAGAGTATCGACCGGCCGGACAGCAGCAGCAGTGACGAGTCACCGAAAAAGATCAAGCACAAACTTCGATTCCCCAACCCGATCAAGCCTCTTGCGGTCGTATGGCACCCAAACTCAATCATCGTTCTCTTGGTTACTGGCGTCATCATGGGTGGAAATATGACCGTCCTCTCGTCTATTACCGAGATCTATACCTCGCAATACGGCTTGGACATGCTTGAAATCGGTCTCTGCTACATCACTCTCGGCACCGGATCCATTGTCGCCTCCGTTGTAACGGGTCGGTTGCTGGACTGGAACTACCGACGGATGGCCGCAAAGCACGATAACTTTTCCGTTGAAAAAGCTCGCAGTATGGTCACTATCCCGCTCGTCGCTTTAGGCAGTCTGACCGTGCTTGCGTTTGGCTGGGTGCTTGAATATGGTCAGCCTCTCGCGGCGCCCGAGGTGCTTCTGTTCTTCATCGGCGTAGGACAGACTGGCGGCTTTATTTCCACTTCTACCCTACTAGTGGACCTGCACACGGCTAATCCAGCCGGTGCAACTGCCGCCAACAATATGGTCCGGTCCTTCTTTTCGGCTGGAGCATCGGCTGCCATCGACCCCATGCTGACAGCCCTGGGGCGAGGATGGGCATTCACAGTTATGACATTCATTTTGTTGGCCACAATTCCATTCCTCTTATTGCTTTGTGGAATGTGGCGGAAGAGAGACCCTGCGCAGAAGTCAGAGGAAGACCCTGCGGAGAAGCCAGAGGAAGACCCTGCGGAGAAGCCAGAGGAAGTTCCTGCGGAGAAGTCAGAGAAGTCAGGCAAGTAATGGAAGGTCCTATTGGAATCTACCAGATAATTCCACTTTGGACATGAAGTGAGAAGACTCCTCACTGAAAAAGTATCATTCTTTATGGCTGCGATCATTTTCACATGGGCGTGTTTTTTATGTTCTTTAACTATCTATATAGGGAGGATTTGGCTGGAATATTCGGAATTTCTTCATCTTGGGAGTCTGGGTTTTTATAATAGAGGTTCTTCTTTCTTACTTTGGCTCGTAGCTTTAATGTGTTGTCTAAGATCGATTCTAGTTGATACACGTTATATCACATACATACCTACAGGCCCTACAGGAGAGTGACATTACTGCCTAAGCTTGGGCTTTGTAGCACCTATTTCCCCATGATCCCGATGGGCCGGTAGGGCCCACCATCTATCGTTGATAGTGGAACCCAACCCCTACTAAACTCCCTCAAACCCCTGACTACGGCAGGCGATAGATCAAAGCGTCACAACACGTCATGCTTTTTTGGGGAAGGAGTAATCCTACCTCCACTGGGGTAATCCTATGCCCCTTGCCTTATGAATCATGTTCTGTCATGAGTTCAGTTACGCAGCCAGAACCAGTGACGTGGGTGTTTATTTTAGATAGCAAGACGAAATAACGAACCTGGGAAGGGAAAAATGAGAGAGCGAAGGAACCAGAACTAGAAAAATTGTATATGCAGTCCTAGATGCATCGGTGCTTTATGGTGTAGCATATGTACTTTAATGCCTTAGGTTGCTCTAACTAATGGTTACGTGACAAGTAGTTCGTCAGAGTTTCCCCTTTTCTGCCGCACAAATTGACCCAGATTTCTAAGGTGTCTATTTCCTTACCCGCAGAGATTTCGAATTCTAGCTTCCACAGTAAAACTGTAGGTTTTAACCACATCAACTCACTCTTCTTCATACATATCCATTTAATATGCATTTAATGTGCATTGATCGTAATTACTCAGGACCCCCTGACCTCGCTTACTGCTCTGTAGCACCCTTATTCCTTCTCTGTGACCACGACCGCGCACACACGCCCTCTACGCCCTCTACGCCCTCTACGCCCTCTCCAATCCCTACGACGTTCGGCAGCATCCTATACTACCTATAAGATGCTATATTTATGATGCTATATTTATGGATGTGAGTCATGCAAAAATCATAGAAGATAGTCGCGGAAGGAGACTTAGAAGCGGCAGGTAAGGCGGTATAGGACTTACAAAGGAAAAGCTTGCACTAAAACGTAATAGTTACAGTAAGGGTAGAAACTCTTTTCTAAAGCTAGGGGTTGGTGGGGGCAGTGGGTAGGATTACCCCAGGTCCTTCCCCTTTCTGCACCGGCAAGAATTAGTATTGAGAGGGTTTTTAGTCTCAAGCCCTAGGGTCCGAAGCTAATGCAGTTTTGACCAAGCCTCCTTATTTGCGTCAAATTCTCTCTTTTTCTCTCATACAGTTACGTGGTGATGGGTGTTCTTCATGGAGAATGGATCCCAGGAAAAAGATATGCCCCTTACTAACACACGAATTTAATTCAAAACAATTTCGACGTATCTTCTTACTGGTTTACATACACTATACAGCCGCCGTCATATCTTGTTACCTAGTATGCATTAAGCTCCTTTGCCCCTTCTTTGTTCGGTTGATCTTCTGGAAATATCAATAGCGTTGATATGCATAGTACTATTGTCTCGAGCTCACCGCAAAACCAGCCATAACACAGCCTTTGTTAGAAGACGACGTTTACTTCAGATATTCGACGGGGTCAGCAAGGATCTGGAAGACTGGGATGATAGCCCAGGTATTTAGAGCGATAAAGGGGAAATACGCTCATTGGGAGCATGAAAGATTGGCGCGCTTCCGCGGCATGACCATGGGGAGTTGCGTCCATATATCTTTTCCGTGGGTTGACAAGAGTGAGGATTGAATGTCCATAAGTAGAAGGCAACTCACCGAGTTCCATCATCAACACCGTTCCCATGTTGACCTGGCTCACCACTGCTCTTCTAGCTTATGCAGACGTCAAACAATGATTTCAGGGTAGGACTCCTAGCTGGTGTCATGGGCAGCTTTAATTCAGCACTCGGAGGATTTACGCGATTTGTTCAGGCTGTTTGGAAGAAGGTATTCCGGCTGGGAGGGACTAATTCCGCTGCCCGGCGACTAAAGGGCACACAGGGCACACGATCAAGACAGGCTGATCCTAATCCCCACACGAATCCTTTAGGTACCTGGGTGTTGTGTATCCAACGGTCAATTTGACGGTGAGGATGTGACGCAGCATGTGACACAAAGGCGCAGAAGTCTAAATCCATTGCGATCCGGTAGGACAAGTTCATGGCCACAGGTGCCGGCAAGTTGGTCACACCGCAGCGAGCAAGTTAAGCTAACGGGGGCGTAGTTACGTTTCCAATTGGCCGCTTTGGATAAAAAAGGGGTTTCTATCGTGAAATAGAGGTGTAACTTGTCAGCGCCATGGCTTGACTATGCGGGTTCGCCCACTTCCGGCGCCGTGTAACCTGGCTGTGCTCTAAAGGGACAATGTAAGGAACCACGCAGAAGTATCTTGCTCAGAACCCTCTTCATAATGTTGTGGAAATTGAATTAAACCACATAAGTATAGAAAGGACTGGTTAGTTGAGAAGCTATCATTACGACAGATGAAATTCATGGTATTCAACTTGGCTATGATGGTGGGTATCTCAAGCTTGACAACTGTTGCCATGCTACAATCATAGAAGCCAGCATAGCAATAAATAGCAAGTGTGGATAACAACCCGGGTAACAAGATGCCACCCAAAGGGCATGTGGAACACAGATGCCGGGCTTCCAAGAGCCAAGCCGGAGCAAGTGAGCTCTTACTATCTATGTCTACTCGATCCGCGTCACAGTAGTCTCCTTCTCGACGGACTTGGGCAGTGATGTGGCTCCCTCTTCCGCGGGCAGATCCGCCAGCTTGTCCGACTGTATAGCGCCCTGCTCGAGCTTCCGCACGTGCTGGAATTCTACCTTCGTCTTCCAGGGTATGAGGCCCGGGGTGTTGAACATGGTCTCGACGTCCTCCAGGGTCTTACCGGCGGTCTCTGGGAAGCAGAAGAAGACGTGTACGGTCATAGCAAAGCAGAAGACTCCGAAGACCAGATATGTTTTCCACTGGATGTTCTCAAAGGCCGGGGGGACGAAGTAGGCCAGAGCAAAGTTGAAAATCCAGTTGGACGAGGTCGCCAGTGCCACAGCCTTACCTCGCAGGCGCAGGGGGTATAGCTCGGGCGGGTAGATCCAGCTGACGGGGCCCCAGGTGGGTGCGTAGCTAGCCACGAACAGGTAGGTGCAAGCGATGACTCCCTTGGCCGCCATGGGGGCATCCGACAGATCCCAGGACTCTTCGGGACTCCCGTTTAGACCACCCGGTGGAGCCGGCTTGCCGTAGGATGCCATGATACCGGCGTTGGCGAACATGAAGGTCATCATCAAGGTGGACCCAACCAGTAGGGGAATACGACGACCCCAGCGATCGATGAAGACCAGGGCGAAGACGGTCATCACGACATTGATAACGTACTGAATCGAAGAGGAGATGAGGTTTTGATTGCCCTTCAGACCCGCCATACCGAACACGTAGGTGATGTAGAGCATCATGACGTTCATGCCGGTGAGCTGGGACCAGATCTGGGTGAACATGCCGATGTGGGTCCGATAGATCATACGGGGCTTGAAGAGCTCGAGGAACGAGGCATCCGCATTGTGGCGCTCAAACTCAACCATGTCGCGGATCTCCTGCAATTCAGTCTGGACGAAGGGTGCGTTGCGGTCACCCTTGGCATGGACGAGAGCCAAAACCTCGTGGGCCTCCTCCCAGCGGTCATTCTTGGCTAACCAACGAGGCGACTCGGGTAGCAGGAAGACCATGCCGCCTAGGAAAACGGCGGGAAGCATCTGCAGACCCCAGGGTGTCCGCCAGGCAGCGGTACCCTTCAAGAAGCTGCAGCCGTAGGAGATGTAGAACATGATCAGGATACCCCAGGTAATGGCCCATTGCTGCGCACCGACAACGGTACCACGCTTACTGGGCTGAGCCAGCTCGGCGACGTACACCGGGACTTGAGCACTGAGAATACCGACTGAGACACCGTTGATGAAGCGGCCGACGACAAGCTGGGCAATACCGAAGCTGGAGCAGACAATGGCGCTTCCGATGCACCAAATAATGGCACCGACCTGAATCGACCGCTTTCGGCCCAGCCAGTCGGTCAAGATACCGGAGATCAGAGCACCGACAAAGGAGCCACCAGGCATGGAGGCCGATATCCCGCCCTGGTTGGCGGAGGTCGGACCACCACATTCTCCTTTTTCATTTACGCCGGTCTGGTTGAAGAAGCACTTGTATTGCTGGGTACCGAGACTGAGAGGGGTCAGCAAGAGCCAGGAGAGAATCGAAGAGGGAAGGAAAAGAAATGAAGACGAAGCTCACATGGCAGACATAGAGGCAATATCGAAACCAAACAGTGCACCGCCGATGACGGCCACCGTGGTGATGACATAGATGTTTCCGATCACGTAGCCCATGATGAAGGACAGACACGAAGGGTCAGAGTGAAAAAAGACGTACAAGAGAGATGTCAGGAAGTGGGGGGAGCAGTTTGAAGATATACCCAACTCTAAGAAGGAGCATTTGACGGCTCCACTTTTACGTTGACTTGATTTCCACTTATTGTTTACCTTTTTCTTTTTCACTTTTGCGGGGATGCGGGGGTCTTCTCCACACAGAGTATAGTTTACTACTCTTTCTATGGAACCCAACGCGCAGTACAAAAAGTTCCAGGATTCTTTTTAGAGCAGACGCACCAATCAACCCGTTCGTCTCTGCGGTCAGATTCCCCAGATTCCCCCGACTTTGGGGCTAAAAAATCTCCTAGAATGAACTAAGATCGAATACGAGTTAGTGCATGCTACTTCAGATGTCGTCTGTCACGCCACATGGTTGCATCGTGCCGCCCAATTAACTAGTACATGATTACCTGGCGAGGGATTTATTTAGGAAAAAGCTCCTGCAGTCAAAGCCCTTCCTCTATGGCAGACACTCCTCAATATCACATCGGTTGCCGTGACTGACAAAATCAGTGGCATCTGGCCAGTTGCTATATATGCGACGTTTGTTCGAATGTGACTGTCTTCAAACGCAACCGCCGAGCTGGTGGTCTTGGCCCCCATTTTAGCTTTTCCCAGATCTGAATATGTATAGGATCTACGCCTACAAAGTTCCACCAAAACCCTGGTCAATCCGCAAGTGACCGCTTAGCACTGTGCCCCTAATACGATCCGACTCTCTCCCAACCAGATATTTTGGATCCGGGTCGCCTTTGCATGCGGACTGGCCGTCGTGTCATGCGCCACCGGGCCCTTGCAACCATGGACTGGCCAACGACTGGTCATAGAGAGCCAATGGCCTTGGCCATGAGTCATTCCCCCGGTCACCCCGGACTGCCACGATCATGCGAGTACATGTTGGCGCATCCGCCGCCGGTTCGGGCTGGAGGACCGAGTCCACTATCGCGCCTTCGATGGAACGCCTTTGCAAACAAGGCGCCAAGCGGGCGCTCACTGCCACCACATTGGTTCTAGTCGACGAAGATAATCTGAAAAGTGCCATGTCAGAAACGGCAATGGGTAAAGGACGCTTGTGGAAATGGTTTCCTCATGCCCAGAACGTTCCGAGATAACCGATCATCTGCCCCATCGTGTAGAAGTTCGATGGCGTCCTCGTGGCTTGCGGACATTACGGCACGGCACGCCTGTCCGATATTGCAGGCCTCAGGCGTGGCGACACCGATTCCGATCGGGTCCGTCATTTCAAGTCCTAGCAGCGGCCCGAAAAATATGATCCCAATGGTCTTTAGAGTTCGCGTTGCTTGCAAGCAAGGGGAATTTGCACCTCCGCTCTCCGCATCCATGCTGTGCGGTGTCGCAAATAACATTGGTGGACCTGCTCTTCAATTGGAATGTCAACCGACTGCTGTAGCGGGTCATTCTTCCGGTGAGATAGCTACAGGCTATGCATCTAGTCAATTGGAAAGCCGCATACTGGAGAGGCGCAGTCTCGGTCAAACAGCTTGAGGCAAAAGGTGCAATGCTTGCCGTCGGGCTCTCTTGGGCTGACATTGAACCATACTTAGAACGCATCGACTCTGAGTGACGAGGAGAATCGATCATCGCTTATTGTAACAGTTCCAAGAACAACGCGGTTTCCGGAGACGTGAAAAGAATGATGCTTTTAGCGACGTAGCATTCTGTCAACTTTTTCCTGCTTTGTATATAGATTGGTGTCTTCCCTGCAGTATTTATTCTAGATATTTGATCCTGCTGTATCTTGTGATGCGATCGTATATTGGCATTTCAGCGAAATTGAACTGATTTCAAGTTTGGCGGCAAAGAAAAATAGAATCCAGGAGACAAGTATCTGAATTTACTGTTCTGTAAAAGTTCGTATTCGGCTTCTCAATCTCCTCGAAACAGGCCCCACCGATATTACAAGCGATGGATCGTACAGTTAAGAACAAGAGCATATAAGCTGTGGATCCATAAGAGTCGTCTTGCTGCGGTTGAATTATGTCTACGATCGCGTATTCACTCAAAACTCGTACCCTCGTTAATTTGACTATTTACATCATTCAAGATCCTACATTTCGGGAAGGATTTCTGCTGTTGTATGTAATGGCTGAACTCACCTCTCCAAATTTACTCCATGAGAATGTACATAATCGGAACCATGGGCTATGGATACATAGGTACGGCTTACCAGTGAGGAAGATCGCAAAGCTCTATCAAGGCATCAAATTTCATGTTTATCTCATTCTAACGAGTGATGCCAATGGCTGGACCGTGGAGCCGCTGACTTCTGTATTCGCGGGTGATTTGATATGCGCATCTGAGCACTGCACTTATTTACAGAGAAGCAAGAACGGCATCGGCGCCGGAGTTCTGATTTGTTCAATTTATGTTAGCATGTATTCCATCGTCATTGACTCGGTGTTGCTTCGTGGGATCCTCACCTTGACAGCACCCTTCTCAGTCTCGATCTGGGCGTAACTAACTTTGCCGTGGTCGATCACGATCGCATACCGGCCTGTGCGGCCAGAGGCTTTATCAGCCCAGCCAATGCTCTGGGAGAATTTGGCATCCGGGTCGGAAAGGAAGAGCTATCCAGCACGATAAGCTACCGATCGATACGGGACAGAACGCGGTATTCCACTCACAATGTCATCGCCCTGCACTTTGTTGGCCTTACCCCAGGCGCTCATCACAAATGGGTCATTGGCTGCGACCACCGCCACGATATCGACACCCTTCTCACGGAGCTTAGGCAAGTTCTTGATGTATCCGGGCATGTGGTTTACGGAGCAGGTCGGAGTAAAGGCACCTAGGAGGGGTACAAATTAGCCTCCATGTACATAACAATGGGGGAAGACGGCATAGCTTACCAGGCACGGAGAATAGGACAACCTTCTTGTCGGCCCACTCTTTCGAGGCATTGTAGTTGATGGGGATGCCGCAGGCAGCGATGTCACTGCTCTCTTCGGACCATGGGATGTACCTAAGACGCTTAGCGAGGTCATTGCCGTCGTTGTATTTGCTGCTCACTTGAAGACGACGTCACTGGGGAATGTGTCACCGGGCTTGAGCGTAGTCATTTTGGGCGATTTCTTCAGAATTGAGATAGATGAAGAACAGAGAGAGAAGAATGCGGGGCAGTCGAGTAACTAACTAACCGGTGGGACCGTGGCTGATTAATGGGTCGCGATCGGAGCTCCCCGATCCTGCGTAACCGTGATTGATGACTATACTTAGTTAAAAGATATTATTAAATGACTATTAATTCTTATTGGCTTTTCATTTGTGTGATGCTCAATGCGGGGTAGCTGTTGCGGGTATTCGATTATCCATGTTTCAGGGTGTATATACTTAGATCGAACCCCTCTAGGAAATATGGGCATGGACAAGTACTATCGTCAAGGTCCTCAGTTCGACTGAGGACCTTGACATCACGTCCTTCTTAATTCTGTCCTTCCCAAGATCTTTCTTTCTTACACTGGCCCGTTTTGGTTGGAAATATTGACTTTTTCTCCCAGTTGTTGCATTCTTGACACGAAATTGATCATTACCATCCCCATCCATACTGTTCAACTGCACCACGTGAGCTCTATTTTTCGGCAACGAGAACACCACGGTACCGCATCTTGCCCTCCTCCAGAACCTTCATACATTCGGTCACTCCATCCAGGGTCATCGGGAATAGCATCTTAATCGGCTTGATGCCGTGCAGGGCAGCAAACTTGAGCATGTCAATGTGCACCTGTCTCGCAGACACGATTCCTCCCTGCACCCTGAAGCCCCACTGCAGCAACGGCAGGTAAGGGACCTTGAGGTCGCCCACATCGACGGAAAGAGGCGAGATAACAGCATTAGGAGACAGCACCTTGAAATACATGCCCCAGTCTGGCTGCTGGCTGGTGGTCACGAAAAGATTGTCGAGAGGCTGCTTCAGTTTCAACTCCTTCGCACCCTTGGTTGCAACGAACTCGTGAGCACCCAGTTTCAGGGCTTCTTCCTTCTTGTTATCGGTTCCAGAGAACACGACAACCTCGCAGCCCATCTTTGAAGCAAACTGGATGAGGAGATGGCCCAAACCGCCGATACCGACGATTCCGACGCGGGCGCCCGGACGAACCTGAACGACGACGAGTGCGTTGTAAACAGTCGATCCACCGCACATCAGAGGGCCTGCATCTTCGTTGCTCAAACCCTCAGGAAGCTTGAAAAGGAATGCTTCGCGCCACACGGCGTGAGAGCCGAAGGATCCCTGATCCAAGTTGGCCTCGGCGTACATCTTGCGCTTGGTGCACAGCGTCTCCCAGCCCGTCAGACACTCACGGCATTGGCTGCAGCAGTCGTGCTCATATCCCCAGCCGACACGGTCTCCCTTCTTCAAGGTCTTGGCCTCGGGCCCAACCGCTTCCACAATGCCCGTTCCCTCGTGGCCGAGGGCCATGTCGAGCTCCTTGAAGTGGATATCGGTAAAGCAAGCACCGGAGTGGGTAATTCGAACGAGCACATCGTCGTGCTGGAGGTCGGGTCGTTGGTTGGTCGCCTGTCGAATCTTCCCACCAGGGGAACCTTTGAACACGGTGAATTCAATGGGCATATTGGGCGATGTGGTGGCAATGACGTGGGAACAGAACGATCTGAGAGAGTACTTCTAGCAAGGCTCTGGGAGGAGACAAACAGCTAGGTCTTTATAGACGTTTAAGAAACAGCTCCACTTGTCATCAATCCAAGCCGGCTTTTGCGGGAAACGAGTTCGATCCTCCGGAAACCAAAATGGTGATGCAATTTGGTGGGCCTCGATGGAGCCGACGGGCCCGCTGATATCGGGACGCTGATATCGTCGGTACGGAAGCTTTGCTTACAGCTCGGCTTACACTCGGCCAAAAATTGATCAACCAACCAAATCGCCTTCACTCATTGACCCCTAGACCAAAGATTAGATGAGGCCGGTAACTCATCTATCCACCGTCCACCGGGACACAATCTATGTTGGGCATGCATATAGTGAGTGACACCATGTTGTGCCTTCACCGAGTCGTCCTATCAACCCACATTCCGATGCATGAAGTGTTTACCAGGTTGATTAGAAATCAACTTGATCTTCTCGGTGGAGTTTTGGATTCGATATCACATACTGTATCGCTATGGTGAATAGCGGTGGAAACACATCGAAACCTGGGTTGAGAGCACCCTAAAAATCTCCGACCCACTCCACACGTTAATTGAAAACCAGATGTCAGCTCAGATGTCAGCTCGGACCACCCTAACCCCTTAACTCCGGTCATCACCATTTGACCCAATGGTGATCTGAGTTTTATCACTGATGAGGTCAGAACCTTGGAACCATTGGAATCTCTGTACCCACAAAATCAGTTACATACCAACCAATACATACATACATAGTTCTAGCTATAGATAACCACCTCAACCCGATCAATTGCTTACGTATGAGTTGTATACCCGATCAGCCTTTTAGATAGGCGGTGTAGATCAAAGATGGGTCATAGGGCATGCTGTAGTTATGCATAGTGTTAAGGTTTAGATGCGGAAGGGAAAATTAGCAAATACAGTAGCGTTCGTTTAGTTTGAAACACTGAAACACCGTCGCAACTTTCTGCCATGCTTTCTGCCAGTGAAAACCGCATTCCACGCTATATACTTAGCGTGCTAGAATGCGTTTAGGAGCGGTCAGCTCAATATGATGGGCGGTAGGAAAAGGCGGTCAAAAATGGTGTTTCAAGCTAAAAACCAACACCACTGTACGGTGATGTAGGTAAGGCGAAAAGCTTGGCAGGATAGGTGGACACATCTGAAACATTCCCAATTAGGCTTAATGCAGCCATCATGTGACCCAATGTGGTCTGAAGACAAGGGTTATGCTTGTCCAAGCTGTAAATACATATCCTATTGTCTGAGCGGCACTTGATAAGACCTACCATAATCGCCACACACCAAGGTCAGCAGATCGACATGTCTCAGCAGCATCCACCTGGGCAGCCGAGGCTTTCGCCCATAACACCCCATGCTGTCGCAGAAGTGTAGACAAGTCGCCGCAAGCAATGGCCAGAATAGCTAGATTCTTATGGTCTGCGATGAAACTCGCAGGCCAGCGTATCGTCGATGGTTGGTTGTGTGGGCGGCGCAGGTGCTGGATATGGTGAAGATGAAGCCGATGGCCTCCCGCCGGCCTACGAGGGTAATAAGGTACTCGCCATGTGTCATGGCCCTGTGACGAGCTCACGGGTGGTGCCACGAGAGCACCAGCAGCTGCGACTGTGGGTCCAGATGAAGCGGCATGATGCTGTACATCCCCTCGACGAGGCCGCAAATGATGCGGATGATCGGTAGGTCCATGATGCCGTCGTACTCTGCTTCTGCTCTTCATCGGCGATGGCCGTCGCGCAAAGTCATGAAAGAGCAGCATGCAGCTCCTGCCTAGCCAGAATCATGCCGGATTCATTAAAGAACTCGCATAGTAGATATTAGGCACCTCATCGACCAGTGGGTGCATTCAGCGTCCACTATGGAACAGCGTGATCGGTATTTGCCTGCTAACTGGGCTAGGACGATGGTGGCGCTTATCGAGATGATCTCCATTTCTATTCCTTCATCTACAATGACTGTGGATTCCACATCCTAGGAGCTTACGAATACAATCCAAAGCTAATACTATGACATTTGGGCTATAGGCTAGCTAATCTCGTCACTAAACTAGCTACTTCCGACTGAATTCAAATGCCCAGGCTGTGCTGTTATCAGTCTGGTAGATGGGGAATGTAAGCATATCACCAGAATACGAATGCGAGACAATGCCTCGATCACTCGGAGCATCCACCTCTTCATATACAGACGTGCCGACGAATCCCCAAGTTTGAATGTCCACCATACCTTCACTGGGAAGACCGACCGCGCTCATCTTATTCACTGTAATCTGCCAATTGCCCGAAGTAACCCGGGCTCCAGAAAGAATGCGCACGTTGTCAGAATCAACGGTCGCGTATACATCAAACAACCGGTCACCAGTACCGGCCGTCTTCACTCGGCTACCCGTCATGTTGAGGTTGTAATACTTGTATACCTGATATTCCGGGGCCGGGGCATAGTCCGTCGCGTTATAGTCCAAGGGATCGGACTTGGTAAGAAGATTGGCGAATAGGTCGTGCAAGTTCCGACCAGAGAGCCAGTTACCGCGTAGTCCAAAGGCATTGTATCGTTCCAGTCGAGAAATCCACCAGGCTGCACCGGCTGGTATCTGCTCTGCGGAGTTGGCGTACTCGTTGATGTTGATTTGGCGCTCGGGAAGGCCGTAGGTCTTTAGAAGCTCGGCCAGGCTGAGGTTGGTATTTTGGAGATCGTTGTCCCAGTCATTAGTGGCGCCTTCTAGGTGATAGGAATACTGTTCGGGAACGGTGTCATTGCCTGCGATTTGAGCCAGCCAGTCGGCCCACCAGGTGTTGCCAGATACAGGACGATAAGCGAGCGATGGTCCAGAGAGTTGAACTTGATCGAAGTCGGTATCCTCACTTCGTGGGGTTTATTAGCATTGTCACACCCGGAATGAAATGAATACTCACCGGATGATCTTGTGTGTGCGAATATATAAATCGATCCATTGCTGCTGGTCGCGAACCCAGAAGATGCTGATGTCTGGCTCATTCCAAATGTCCCAAACCAAGCCTTCGAGGGCATCGTTGGTCTTGAGATCTGTCATCAAAGTTCTCACGAAGAGGTCATAGTCCGACCAGTCTCCGTTATCACCAGGCCACACCGTCGAGGAATTGACGTGGTCAGTTCCCCAAATATCATGAGGCAGAAGGATAAAGTCTGCTCCGTATTTGCGACAGGTGCGGTAGTTGGATAGGGTTGACTCGAGACGTCCTTTGTACTCCTGTAATCCCCAGATCCAGCCTCGAGCTGGCGCGTTCAGCTGAGCCCCTCCAGCGCGTCCATAGCGGAAGCCTATATGGGTATACCAATGGTCGGCGATCTGATTGGGGGTATCGGGAATGCCATATATAAAGCCCGATGCCCAGTGTGAAGGTTCACCAGTGGACACGCCGAGGTCGACTGTGGCGGTGATATTATCTGCCACTGTCAGGCCTGCAACGAGCAGGGGCGCGAGGAGTCTCAACGGTGGCATCTTGAAAGGTCTTCAAATAGAATAATGGTGTTGCTAAAGGGGAGTCAACGTGAATATATTTCATTTTCTCCAATTCTCTCTACAATCCGTAAGTATTGCCCGGCTTTCTTCGCTCCCCCACGGGATACAAATTGTGGAGAAATTGAGAATGCGGAGCTCCGAATTCCCGAGTTTCTTATTTCGTCAAGTGGATCTCTTTTTAATCATGTTCTGCAGTATTTCAGGGGCCATTTCCCATTTCCCCGGATTTGACCGCTGAACCAGCTTCTTTTCCGGTGGAGAGCAGAATCTTCTTGAAGCATTATTCCGGTGGGGTAGTATAATACAGTCATATCTAGACACCTATATCTGCGACATCCATGGATGTTGGCGAAAGTCTTCAAAGATTGAAGATTGAAATATATAATTATATAAATGTTGAGACGAATGTAACGCTGCAAAAGGCCAAACTGGAAGAGTGATGCCGCCAACAACCATAAAGTAGAAAACCACACAAAAAGTCCGCCGGAAAATAGAAGGATACAATAAAGGGAAGGATAAAATAACAAGGAAGAGTGAAATAAGGAAGGGTAAAATAAGAAAAGGTGAAATAAGAAAGCGTGAAGGAAGGGTAAAATATCATCCCCTAAGTGCCCAAAGCAAGTCTTACATTCCCCGAGGTTGTCAATGCTGTTTTATAACCTCGGCTCCTTCTCCACACTGCGTACAATTGTTTCATGAGTCACTTTGATCCCTGCACCATCACTCCTCTGGCTGACTGAGTCCCAATCACCCTCGCCACCAACACAGGTTGGAGCCTGTTGTCGTGAAGTGGGCAGAATCATATGCTCGTCGCTGACGGTGCCCCATTGTGTAGGAAGGGACAGCGGGTGACGGAACTTCTTGCGCTTGGGATACTCGCTCCCACCATCAGACAGCGGGTAGGCGGTATCATTTCTTGAAGTGATGACCATACCCGCTTTGCGAGCGAGACGGCGGACAAGTGGATAGATCATGGGCACGTTTCCGATGATGACGGCGACGAAGGTCTCGCGACAGGCCCAACTGCCCGCTTGTTCGGCACCATTGGCACCGGCCTGGAGGGGAAGGCATTAGAAAGGAGGTTAAGAACTGTTGGGAAAGTATACTTACCGTCAAGATCAAAACGCAGCGCAGGATTCCGGCCATCATGACGAACAATCCACCGCTAAAGAGGATGAGAAGTTCGATCTTTTCTCGCCACCGAAGTCGGGCTTTGAACAGCATCTAAAAAACATCTGCTATTAGTGACAACCCTTCCATTGGAGGGAATTGTGGGAGCATACCGGAGCAGGAATGCTAATCAGGTAAATGTCAGTCAAGACATTGAGTACAACTGTCATGTAGATATCAAGTTTGGACACGGCCGGCTGGCAAAGATCTGCGATCTATAGTCAGATCAAGACATGTCTCGGTACGAACGATCAGTGACTTACTTCCAGGGTTTGGATAAATCTGCCAGTTTTTGTGCATTGGATGACAACCAAAGAGAATAGAAAAGAGGGTGATGATATAAGTCACGCCAATCAAGCCGTAGGCAATGTGGATGCGAATTCGCATGTTGACAAGTCCCGCCCTGGTTGAATTGATCAGTATCACACAGTTCCCGTGAATTTATAGTACTCACGTCAATCGAGAATAGAAAATGGCCATGCACATTTTCAGCAGCCATAGCAAGAGGGTGTACAAAGACCAACCCGCCACCTGGACCTTGGAGCCTCCAACCCGTAGACTGAATTCCTCCGAGTCGACAGACAACCTCATCCGGTGTTCATCCGTCATGGCATTGTTGGCGAGGCCCTGGAACCGCGCACCCACCATGTACGCAGCGGCCGTTTCTAGTCCGTACACCACCTGGTATATCTTAGCGAGATTGCTCTGGGCACTGGGACGAGCTACTTACACATGCCAACGGCATCAGATAATCATCCGGTTGGAAGTTTTTCGGTCCCACCATGATCCATCGTGCAGTGGTTCGAAGACCGATAATCACGATGGCCAACCCCAGCAGCGTAAAGGCCTCTGTAACAAAACTCATGATCCAGATGAGATTGGCTTTCTCTATGAAATGAAATTAATCCTCTGGGGTCGCATTCGGATAAAAAGACAAGTCACAGAGGGGAGGGTATTTCGATGCTTCCCTCAGCACTTCTTGTTATTGGAACCAGGCCGAACAAAGCCAGATCCCAACCCGGTTGATTTATAAACGCCAGTCGCCTGTGCGCAGAAAATAAGCCCAAGGTCCGTGGGACCGGGGTCCTTCCATGAAAGCCATAGACTGGAGAGAACCAGGATGAGAGAAACTAATGGCGACAATTTCCAAACAGGCTAAGATAAACCGGATGGCGGCGACGACGTCGATGATACGTCCATTCATGCCTATCTCAGGACCATCAAATCTTCCCATATCAAGACCAGAATGAAAGCAGTACTTTTTTCATTCTTTGGGAGCCAATAGCCAGCAAGGCTTGACTGCGCCTAGGACTTTGGAATTATCCCGCGGATGGGATCGCCATTATCCTGGTCAGGGGAGCGTCCCACGAGGAGGTGTGGTAGAGTAAGATAGCGAGGTCCCCTGCAAGATCAGTTACACGTATGCAATAGTTTTTGGATTTCTTTGTTTTGGGCTAGAAGTGCGGCGACCCCGGTCGCCGGGTGCAGCCATCTGTCAACGGCCGAACCAGTCATGAATGATGGCAAAAGGACCTTGTGCCGATCACCCCGCAAGAACGTTGCCCCTGATGCTGGATTTTTACGCATATTGCTTTTTTAATTCGCAACAATTCGACAGGTATCAATTCATGTTGTAGCTGCTCCCGTCCAATCGGATACTTATTACAGTTTGTACTCGTGTGGCATCTCGGCTTCTCCACTCAACGCCTGTCAACCGCAGTCGCAGTGGAGACGGCGGGTCGAACTGGCCAGACGGCACTCGACCCGGTGGACCCATCGAATAGTAGAGTCGCTACCGCCTTGGGATAGTCTCATCTCCGATCGTCCGGATCAATGTGCATGCAATCGAGCTTTGGGCCTGCAGTTGGCCATAGGCCATTACTGAATCTATATAGTATCGCCAGTTGGACTGGGATGGGATGGAGGGCCGCATAAACTACCCAGTCTTGATTGCTCCTCTAAAACCAAAATAAGCAAATAGCAAAATGAGTGAACAGGCTCCCCTTCAAATCCAGTCGAACTCTCGGGGCTAGTTTCAACGCCCCGGGTTGTTTTCAACCCTTTCTTTTCCGGCCATTCTAGATCAATGGTTGTGATCGACCGCCGGGTGTACCAGCCGGGGAATGTCAAATGTACCAAAACTAAGTTTGGGCGTCCTGCGGCAATGCGAAAGAGGAAAACGAAAGGAAACGCGCTATGGAAGACTAAGAACTTGCGAATCTTAGGAATTCGACCGATTTGATCACCTACATGCCAAGATCCGGCACCAGAGCAAATGAAGGCGAACCGGACCCGCGCATCAGCTGGGTTTCTTTGTTTGACTGTGCCACTAGAGCGAGCCCTAATTCCGGAAGCTCATTTCCTCCTCCTTGTCATTCCACCCAAAACGCGGAGGTGCTGAAGGACGCGGTCTCCGGCTTCAACTTTAGCTTCGGGCTTTCTTTGTGGCGCTCATTTCTTTGTTTCCTTCGGTGGTCTTCTGATTTGGGGCGTCTGTAAATAGTCAGGTGCATTAGTCGCGGTTGACAGAAAGTTCGCGAACTCGCTCGATTTCCCCGATAGTCGAGTCATACCTCGGAAGCTTCAGTCACAAATGGAGAATATGGATTTGGTCGTGGTTGGCGCAGGTGAGTGTTTGCGTGGGAATGCGGACGAGATACGATCTGACTCGATATCTATTCACCAGGCTGGAGCGGCCTTGCTGCTGTCAAGGCATACCGCGATCTCAACCCGGATAGCAATGTTCTTCTCTTCGAAAAGGCCAGCTCTATCGGCGGCGTGTGGGCTAAACATCGTCACTACAAGGGCCTCAAGTCGAACAATCTGTTGGGCACCTATGAATTCAGTGACTTTCCCATGGACGAGGCCACCTTTGGCGTGAAGACCGGTGAACACATGCCCTGCCATGTCATCCAGAGATATATGGAGGCATACGCCGAGAACTTCGGCTTCCTGGACCGCATTCGCCTCGATCACGAGGTAGAGAACGCCCAGCATAATCTGGATGGAACATGGGAGCTGAAAGTGTCAGACGGCACAAATTCGATGACCATCGAGACTCGGAAACTGATCGTGGCCACGGGTATCACCTCACAGACCTATCTGCCTACCTTTGCGGGCCAGGAGACCTTTGGCGCACCTCTCTTCCACTGTCGCGACATGCTGCAGCACCAGGCCCAGGTCTTCCAACCTGGAGAACGAGTGAGTGTCTTTGGCGGAACCAAATCCGCGTGGGATGCAGCTTATGCCTGTGCAACGTCCGGAATGAAAGTGGACTGGATCATTCGCGAGTCCGGCCACGGCCCAAACTGGATGGCACCACCATACGTGACGCCGTTGAAGAAATGGCTGGAGAAGCTGGTGACCACACGGCTCATGACCTGGTTCAGCCCTTGTATTTGGGGCGATGCCGATGGCTTCACGCGTGTACGCAGCTTCCTCCACGGAACATGGCTGGGACGCAAGATCGTCGACTCCTTTTGGGCCGTTCTGGCCGACGACGTCGTGCAACTGAACGGCTTCGACAAGCATCCGGAGATGAAGAAGTTAAAGCCGTGGGTTAGCCCGTTCTGGATCGCCTCTTCACTCAGTATCCTCAACTATCCTACGGACTTTTTCGACCTCATCAAGGATGGTACCATCAAGGTGCACATTGCCGACCTCGACCATCTATCCGACCATGCCGTGCACCTATCCACCGGTGAGATCATCCCGACTACCTCTCTGATCTGTTCGACCGGCTGGCGTTGCACTCCCAATCTCAAGTTCCTTCCTGAAGGCATTGATCGCGAGCTCGGATTCCCCTGGAGCTCCGACCCTCTAGATGAACGCATGGTCAAAGCCGCCGATGAGGAAATCCTCCGCCGATTCCCTCGTCTACGCGACGGGCCCCCTCCCAACCCCAAGTACAAACCACTCAGTCGAGATTCAGAAGCATCGGCTCCCCACCCCTTCCGAATGACCCGTTTCATGGTCCCACTATCATTCGTCAAAGAGCGATCTCTAGCCTTTATGGGCATGACCATGACCATCAATACGACCTTGATCGCTCAAACTCAAGCACTGTGGATTGCCGCCTACTTTGGTGGTCATCTCACCCCGACGGCAGTTGAGCGCTGTCCACCCGCCCTGCGTACCTCGGACGACAAGAACGGGGATGACTCGGAGCTCGACCTGGCGTGGGAAACTGCCTTGCACTCGGAGTTTGGTCGGTATCGGTATCCGGGTGGCTTTGGTTACCGGAACCCTGACTTTGTCTTTGATGCTATTCCGTACGTGGATCTGATGTTGCGCGATCTGGGTTTGAGTACCGAGCGTGGACGGGGTCTCATTGCGCAGTGCTTCCATCCCTATGGCACGGGGGATTATCGGGGACTAGTGGAAGAGTGGAAAGGGAAGGCAGGCAAGTCTGAACTGATCGACGTTTAATCTTTTCTTTGTGTGGGATTCTTTCTTTCCGATTCTGTTTTTCGCGCATCCCGTGAAATACCCCTGAGTCTTCGGGTTTCTTTGTTCTTATAGAGTTCACTTCAGTTGCGTAATTACAGTTTTTCTCCTATTTGCTATATGCACTAATCAAAAGTCTTTTGTAAAAAGTGAAATGACCTTGAGGTAGCTATCCAATTAAAAATACAAGAACCTCCCTATTCGAGGAGAGCAAACTGTTCAAAGACCGCAACACCCGTAAGTGCCGAGTCGCCCGTCCGTACCTTTGTAGCAGAACAAGCATCGTGAGGCTTCTGCACAACCTCCCCCGTCATATTACCTGTCCATCGCATATAGTACCTGCCATCCCCAGCAACAACAGTATCAACCTCGACACAAACCTTCAACCAGCTAGAATCTCCCAGATCAAACTCCAGATCGAATCCATCCGGAATATCGCCCGCACGAGGAGGGTATTGCCCACCAGTAGTATTCACTTTCCCAACCGGACGAACAGTGAGCATCGAAGAGTCACAAGCCGAAACAAGAACATCCCCATCCTTAGCAACGTAGCTGCTCACGTAGGTTGTATTGGTCGGATCATCCAGCGCAAGGTAACTAAACCACACAATCGAGTATGGCCCAAGACGACCATGACCCCAGTACCAACTCTGAACAGACTCCATAAAGGGCCTATCAGACCAATTCTGCTAGGTATTAGTCCTATCATCTTCGATCCGGATACATCACTCGCCTTGTCGTGGTACCCTGGACCCTGAAACGATAGCTTCGAGCCCTGGATAGTCATATCCACCGATCCAACTGCGTCGGGCGTCAAACTGACCCATCCGATATGGGGCGCGATCTCTAGATCTGTTGTGCCAGACTGTATTCCGCATGGCAGATGAGGTGGGAGTCCCTTCTAGCTGTAAGCATCCAACTCAACTTGACTTGAGATCGCGGACTCACAGAGGTTAAAGTAAATCGACCCTCCACCTGCATCTCCTCAGAAGCAATGATGATCTCATACTGGGATAAGTCCTTTACAGCGGACCAGCTGAATCCTGTAGAAGACCAGTTCCCGGTACTCGGAGACGTACTACCGCCAGTAACGGTAGCGAAGGTTGCTGGCAAGGAGTCTGAAAATACGGTTCCGTTGGCAAAGGAAGCCCATAGATAGGCGATGAGGACGGACGACTCGTTTGGATCCAGGAATGGGAATGCTGTAGCGGAGGATGTGAAAAAGGTGACTACGAAGCTGTCACCGGGGTTACTCTCTGAGACGGCATCGAAGTACCACCAGTCGAACACGGATTCGTTGATAGAAGTCACTTGAGGACTGTCGAGTTGGAGGAATGCATTCGTGCTTAGAGTTGTGCCGGGAGTTGGAATGTCGAATCGGACTTGGCTGGTTCCATTCTGGACGTGGCTGGAGATAAGGTAGTTTCGAATACCGGGGTTAGAGTCGTATCGTCTGGGGAATGCTGATGCCGTGAAGATATGGAATATGAGCACGAAGGGAAGAATGAGGGCGGACATTTGTAGTTTATGGTCTGAATATGAGAGGATAATTGGAACTTGTACAGAGATGCAGAAATCCGGGAAGGTAGATGAAGTTGCGAGTTGTTTGCTGGGTCAGAGCTATAAATACCCTTGATCAAACTGGTTGTTTCTACAACAGTCAGACACAACGTATTACCTCAAGTGGGAAGCGTGGATGATTCAGATCGAAACACTCCTGTAGAGGGCGGGAGCGCATTTTGAACCAAAAACCACATCTTCATTGAGGGCTCAATAGTCGGGGATTGTACAAATATGCTTTTTAAGAACAATCCAAGTCTTGCTAGTGGGTCGCTAGTCATGTTCCGAGGGGCCGAGAGTGAACGAGCCCATCCTGGTCATTTCATATATCTTTAAGATCGATACGAGATCATCAGTAATGAGGAACTCATGAATACTTGGGAGTAGCACACAAAAACATACCAAATCAAAGTATAATGCAATAGATTATGATGCTATTTACCATACAACACCGGACTCACCCCATAAATAAAGTCAAATCCAGGTGCTCGCTCGGTCAAAGTCACAGAAGGATAGGATCAGTACACACGTCACACGTCAAGGCTAAAAAGACACAGTAATCAAACATGATCAAAATAGAACAAACCATCCCAGTTATGCCCAGTCAACGCACCCTTCGCCAGTAACAAGAAAATATGCGAAATATTATAAAAGAACCCCCGACTCCCAAGGCCACTATGGTCGATCCGTCGATCTCGCCTTGATACATACACAACGACGGGGGCTCAATGCGATTGAAGATTTAGAATGGATGCAAGATATCAAGGATGCAGAAACACGCGGAAGCACGCCTAAGTGCGCCCGTTGATGACGGGACTGCCGTCCTCGCTATGCCCTTCGTGTGTGATGGATCCATCAGCACCCATCTGGTTGCTGTCTGATTCACCTTCTTTGCCGCAGCCCTTGACCAGGATATGCCGCTAATAGATCGAATTAGTCTGATATATCACTCTCACTATCCTAGCGGGAAAACACACCTTCAATGCATCCTTACGCGAGAAGCTCTTATCACAGTGAGCACAAGGGAAGGGCTTCACGGCCAGATGAATCCGCTTGTGGCGCTTGAGATCGTGGTTGCGGTTGAAGCTTTGAGGACACTGGTCGCATTTGAACGGACGGTCTGCAGCCGGGGCAGGAATACCATGGGATGGCGGATGGGCACCGTAGAGATGCTGCGTACTAGCAATATGCCCACTATTAAAACCTGGAAGCAGTCCGGGTTGCATGCCACCCATAACCGACATGGGGCTATTCGGACTGTGCACATTCGTCATGACCGGACCGTTCATCGCAGGAAGAGAGTATGAGGGCCATGGCTGGCGGGGGTATGCCAAGTGATGCTGTGGCCCGGGGCTTTGTGTATGCACGCGTCCTGGTTGAATGCCCAGCCCGGCGTGTCCGAGGGGGGGTGGGCCATACATATGGGGGTAGCTACCCTGGTGAGGACTCGCACCGTACATGGCGTGGCTTTTTGGGGCATAAGGGTCGTTTGAGGGAAGAGGAGCGGGAGATGTGGTTGCGCCTGGTGCATAGAGGGGCATGGAAAGCGATTGCGCGTTAGGAGGAAGACTGGAAGGTGGTGCGGGGAGAGAGTGATGAAATGAGGCCAACGGCGGCGCCTCATACGACTGCGATAGTCCGTCCGTCGACGGCGGCGATGTCACCTGCCCGGGACGACCTCCCATCCCAGAAGGAGAGAAGGAATTGCGCGCGGAGTATGGATTGACACCAGGCGCCCAATGTGACGGGGCAGATCCCGCACCGTACGGCGAGGCCTGGGGCCAGTACGCCGGTGGGAGATCGGACGAGACCCCCGTTGACGGTGCCAAAGCCTGTGACACCGTGGCGGTCTCTCCGGACTGATTCGTGGCCGGGGGAGTCAGCAGATTCCCCACGCTCACGTTGGGAGGCGGATGCAAGACCGGTGGATGGTCGGGATGGGAGGAAAACTTGGGGATCGCTCCAAATGGGGGCGGCGGCAGTTCGAAACTGGGCAGGGCCGGCGCCTGTGGACGACGGCTACTCAAAGGCTGAGAGGTCAGCGTATCCAGCGCCGTACCCATTCCGGGAGGTGGAATCGCGAGGGCAGCCATATGAACGGATGAATCTCGAGGAGCTCCCGCACCAAACAGATCGGTTTCGGAAATTGATGAAGCGAGGTTGGAGGGAATGAAGGAGTGTCCTGTATTCAACCAGTCTCGACCACCAGCGAGGCCCCCGGAAGGGCTCGAGGGATCCAGGAGGGGCGAGCGGTGATCGCTGGAGCTCGCGATCGAGGAGAGCCAAGTGACTTGATCGATGAGGCTCAAGTCGTAGAAAGGACGTTTAAATATTTTCTCCGGGAAATGTGTAAATGAGAGCGGATGGAGGTGTTAACGCTCTGAAGAGGGGTGAAAGCGTCAGCGAGGTGAAGTGAAGTAGAAGGGAGATGCGCGCGACTACGGGCAAGAAAGTCACGGTCGACGAAAGCGCGAGAAGTGCATGGTCTCGAGGATATTTCTCTGGGGAATTTCCCGAAACACCCGTGTGTATAGGAGAGATAGGGTTGGAGAAGAGAAGGGGAGAAGACAAGACAAGACAAGACGAGCCGTGGCGTTGGGGGAGGAGGCGCAGAAGCGCGGGGATATCAGAGGGTAATTATAAGCGGTAACACTCCGTACTGATCGAGTCGCAATCGCAAGTGTATATAAAGGACGCGAAGAATGGTGGGACCTCGGTCGACGCGGGTCTGGCCAGCGTGGGGAACGGGGACGAATGGAAGATGCGAAGACTCTAGAAATACACAAAAGGGAAAAGAGAAAACTCGCAAAGAGGCAAAGAGGGGGGCAGCAACGTGGTTGACAGGTCCCGGTTGGCCGTTCCGAATTCGGATATAATCTACAGTATTGCACTTATTTGCTTTGCTATATCGTGCTAGTGGACTTCTTTTCTTTTTTTTTTGTTTTTCTTCTCTTTTGACATATAGGACAGGGAAAGGAGAGGGGAAGGGACAAGGGACAGACACGAGTGAAAAATAATAAAGAGACCGAAAGCCGAGACTCTCCTTGCATCCCGACTCGTCTAAAAAAGCAAATTAGAAAAGATTAAAATATAAAACGGAAGAATCAAGAGGGAGAAGAGGAAAAATCAAAAATTAAAATTAAAATTAAAAAATAGAATGCACGCTAGTGAGAAGCTAGGACCAGAATTAGGGGATTCCCAAGGTAACACTCCGGAGAGAAAATCTATTTCTGGTCCTCTCCCTCGCCTATATTAGTTTCCATCTATATAATGCTTACACTATCTATACTTGTCAAATTCCCGCCCGAGGTGCATAGCGACGCACGGACTGGGCCGGAATGGCCAGAATACGAGCCATGGAAGTCTGGAGCTGTCGTTTCTAAAGGGCAGAGACAAGCGAACCATGCGCATTATCATTCGCCGATTTCCGGCACGCGAGAGCGGATCCCGTTAGATCGAGTTCGAAACTGGGTCCAGGTCTCTGTTCGTACAGTAGTGCTAGCATGTTCTCTCTATCTCCGTGGTCATCTGCACCTGCACCCCTTCGGCCCCCAATAGCGTTGAGGATTGATCCCCGGGTCCGGCCATAGTCCTTCCCTTTGCCCTTTTGCTTACGGGACCGTGGTACTATATCACTTCGTAGCCAATAGTGACTATGCACCAAACTGCCGGGTCTCCTTCTTTATCCACCGGCGCGTGTGCGATCGGAGTGGCGTACGGAAAGGGCTCAGCTGGCTTTCCCCTTGATCTAACACAATGAGTCAACTGTACAAGACTGTCGCTTCCATGGATCGGTTATCTTCCCCTTATTCAGCCAATCACTGTTCGTCTCGGTTTCTGTGGAACCGGACTTTAGCACAGGCCTTGACAGGTGAAAGGGTTTGACGAGTTGTACATAGTTGGATCAGTTGTTTCTTTTTTCCGGCTGCATCCGTTCGACGCTATCGAGACTTGCCACAGCATTGCGACCGGGCCTGCATACTCCATAGTTCTGTCTCGCAATGTATTATCTGTACCGAGTAACCTCGACCGAAAAGCGGGAAAACGACACCTGGGCACGCGCGACAATTTGCATTGGCTCTTGGATTGTTGGTACCCCTAGTCACATTCCCAAGGGCCCCTGCCTCTAGCCCCTTGGTCTGTTTATCCCTTTCTATATTTTCTTTTTCCATTTTATTAATTTCTTTTCCTTCTTCCACCGCAAGTACGGATTGCAGAGTATCGATGCGATATTGGGCAGTTCTAGAATTCTACTCGAGCCCCACGACGGATTTTAAAGGATCATTGACCGAGCCGCGTAAACCGAGCCGATCGTCCCTTCGCTGGTTCGCTGCCGATTTGCTGGAGATGTTCCAGTGCGCCACTGCTCATGCAAGGCGGCTCCTAACAGATGTGACAGCGGTGGATCCACCAGCCAGTCTCGGCTCGAGCCACGCGATCGTCGTCTCGGTTCCTGCCGGTGGCTTCGGGCGAGGCGGTTTGGCGTCGGGCTGTACACCATGAATAGTAGTTGATCAACTCGAAAGAAGGGAGATCGACCTGAGCTTCCACGGGACAAACATCTCCATCTCGGATTTGGAATTGCTTGCGCCTACTTTTTGTTGCAGAGGCTCTAGTTCGTTCAGGCGTAGAGACTGGTAGAGCGGAAACATCTCTCCATGCATAGAACTGCCCGGTATGAACCTTGGAATTGTCAGAAGTCCATTCCAGGGCCATGTCACATAATTTAGTACGACCGTGTGGAACGTCGGGCGCAAACGAACGAAGCCCGCGTCTCCGGTTTACTTCGTGTTGGGGACCTCCCAAGATTTGAAAATATGTATAATATCTAAGTGAATAACCTCTGGAGCATCTCTATACTCAATCTCTAATATAGTTCCGCCGTCACTATTACCATGGTACGCACTACTCACCTGCTCGATCATCACGGGTCTACCTAGGTATCAGTGTAGGGTGACACCGATGGCTCCGCTGCACTTCTCGGGCGGCGCTTTTGTGGCGGCGCTGAGGTTCCCGAGGTCCGGGGATGACTCGATCGTGTAGCAATATCCGTACTATCCATATTCAGGGATCCGGGGAAGCTTGGCACTTAACCTGCAGTCGCACTGAAGTGGCTTGATGTTAGTACTCTCTACCCGAATTTGATACTTCCAACTTCTAATGTCTATCTACAGACCTCGTTTAAATAGCTATATCTAGGTATTCCATAAGATAAATCCGCGCGACATTACGGGCAGAAGCATATAGCCGATTCCAACTCCTGTTGCGGGTTGTCGAGGATGACGTCAAGAGGGGTTCAAGTACCTTGAACTACCTCGAACTCTTTTGCTTCTACTTCACTTCCTTTCAATTATCATCTTCCCTCACTGTTCACCTTCTCTTAACCTTCACCTACTTTTACTCAACCTCAATCATGTCTGGAATTAGCAAGGCGTGCTGCTCGTTCGTATACCTAGACCCGTTCAACCGCGACCCATTGCTAACTCGTCAATAGGATCCCGCCCATCGTGGCCAAGGGATACAAGGCCAAGGGATCCTACCAGACCATCAATGGTCTGAAAACCTGTATGTGTGCAGATTGGGCACGAATTTCCCCTGCCCTGCAAGATTTGGTGGGACGAAACAACTGATCTCTCCCACAGACGTCACCGGTCCTGAGTCGGCCAGCAAGGCCATCCTGGTGATCTACGGTATGTTCAGTCCCCATGAAAACTTTCGAAATACCAGTGACTGCAATGCTGAGACTCACCGCTTATGCTAGATATCTTCGGCTTCTTCGATCAGACCCTTCAGGGTGCCGACATCCTGGCCACCTCGAACGAGCAGAAGTACCGGGTGTTCATGCCCGACTTCTTCGAGGGTAAGCCTGCCGATATCTCGTGGTACCCGCCTACCACCGACGAGCACAAGGAGAAGTTGGGCAACTTCTTCTCGACCCAGGCCGCTCCGCCCAAGACTCTCTCCAAGATCCCCGGGGTTGTGGCCGAGGCCAACAAGCAGGCCCCTGGCGGCAGCTTCCAGTGGTCCATTCTAGGCTTCTGTTGGGGCGGAAAGGTCGCCGCTCTGTCTGTCGGCGCCGACAACAAGCTCTTCAAGGCTGCTGCTCAGGCTCACCCGGCCATGGTTGACCCCAATGACGCCAAGAACATCAATGTGCCTTTCCTGATGATCGCCTCCGGGGATGAGCCGACCGAAGATGTGAAAGCTTTCAAGGCCAACCTGCAGGTGCCCAACCACGTCGAGACTTTCCCGTCTCAGATCCACGGCTTCATGGCGGCCCGGTCGAACCTGGAGGACGCCGAGGTCAAGAAGGAGTACGAGCGCGGTTACAAGACCGTGCTCGACTTCTTCCACAAGCACGCGTAAGGGATGGCTGGTTTGAGATGCTGTCCGCAAAAGTATTGAACACGAACTTAATGAACCATCGTCGTTATAGCTCGGGTCGGGTCGCATGACTCTCCCTCTCAGTTACACAATATCATGATCTTTACCACCACCTGAACTAGCTACAAGATGTATGAATCAGAGCCTTCCGAATCCCACTCATCAGTAGCCCTATGCGTGCTTTCGCCCTCTGATTGGTGATCACACGTCTTGTAGCTTGCCACCAAGCTTGCTGAGTACCAACTATATTTCTAATGGGATCATTCAAGCGACTGTACCGGGTACACAGGTTGAGTATCTAGGTACCTATTGTAGGTCAGGTCAGAATAGATAAAACCTTAGCTGAAGCCCTGGAGGCACATAAATACTTCACCTCATACAAATGTCTCACCAATTGGAATTCCAATCGGAAGGCGAATTCACCTCGAGTTGCCTAATCGGGTGAAGCTCGGCGTCTCCGCGCCCGCGTTGCCGCTTTCAGAGTTTCCGCCACGACCCGAGATCAGCACCTACGAACATCATGCAATTCACAAGGGTATATATTCTTCTGACTTCCAAGGTTGTAACTACTGGTGTTCTTATTTACAGACACATGCGCATTGGCGCTTGGCCTCTAGACGATCTGTGCCAGGATGTCCTTCATCTTTGGCCGTCGACGCTCCCAATCTGACGTAAGTGACCACGATACGGGAGCCAGGCCGACACTCGCACGTCACCCTTCATCAGGTGCTCACCGAGATGAAGAGGGCATTTTCCACGGCCTGTTTCGAAAAAGGAGCGAGGGCGCAAACCCGGATTCTCCCAGGCTCGCTCGTACCTCGGTAAGGCTGCAACAGCGTCATTGGGAACTACATCTAATAGAGTTTAGAGTCAAAGAATTGTCCCCCGAATTGACACAAATGAGGCTGCCCAGGCCCGCGAGCGGTCTCGTGCTGCCCGAGATCTCTTGCACAGTAATCCAGGGAGCCCCGAGCCGCCCCCTGCGGTCGCCCATGGGGAGCCAAAGCAGCCGACGAATATCCAAGATGCCCTAGAGTATCGACTGAATTCAGCTTGTGGCGGCACAGCCGATGCTAGCGCCCGTCCAAAAGACGGATACTGCTTCGCTAAAAAAGACGTCAAGGCCCTCTTATCTGGAGCCCCTCATTTCCTCCTCGAACGAGGCAAACATGGTCGCTGGTATCCGCAAGTGATCTTTCCTTGGGACCAACATAGTCCATCCATCCAGCGCATGTTGGATCGCAAGATCCTTGCGCATGCGTCATTCACGCTCTGTACTCTGCATGCCCATCTACCAGTACCGGATGACTGGGCAGTGAAGGGCGGAGTGCCAATCCAAATACGAGATTGGCACCGATCAGGCGCCCGCAAACGGGCTGCTTTTGATGTCGGCGTGTTCGAGGTGCCGAACATGCTAGCCAATAACGGGCGGGAGCCGGGAACTGTTGGGTTCCGTCATTTCCTAGAGGTTCCATTATCCGATTCAGTTCGGTATACGGGACCTCAAGAGCCCAGACAGGCACCGAATATGCAGCGAGTATCGAGTCTCCCGGTCACGGAAGCGTTCGAACTGATGGATTCGTATAACAAGCCGTACTCACAATGTCGGAGCGGCGCAGTCTTTGATCGACGTCAACTCATTCGCGAGGGACCGTCGGCCTGGAAACGCATCGGGGTCCGAGATATCAGCCTTCGGGTTCTGGCCAAGCGCATGGATCATTTGCGACAGTTGCGCTTGGATACGCTGCAGGATGGATCGTTAACCACGATCCTAGACGTTGAAAGTCCCCGTGAGATGCATAACATCCTCCACACGCACTTCCTCTATCCTCACCCGCCTCCAGCTGAGCTCATGCCGGGACATCCCCAGAGCATGAAGTCTCAAATCCATACCCTAGCCACTGTGCTAGCTACACCGGGGGCCTGGATCGATTTTAGCATGCCCGAGTGGCGTCTCCGAGTCGGTCAAGTTTTGTACGAGGCACCGCCGCATCGAGATGGGGACTGTGTCGAGTCTGGTACCGAGACGTCTCGAGAACCGTGGATTAATTCAGGCATGGAACGCAAGTGGTTGCTGGTTCAACTACTCCTGGCAGCAGAGCTGCTATTCCGTCTTGATGCCTTTGTCCGCGTTAACATGCTGCATGATCCTCATGATGGCGTGATCACTGCCCCAGAACTTCACTACTTCGACAAATTGCGAGAAGGCAAAGTCAATTGGGATCTTATTGTCGTTCGCCGTTTCCTGGACAATCTCGAGATCACCTGCGGTACTCCCCAATCCGAATCACAATCCAGCACTAGTAATCAGGCCCCATCACCGACCGAAAAGTCGCCTGCCAAATCTCGCAATTTTTCTCTCTTTGACTCCATCAGCCGTCGTATCTCATCCAATACTGGACCTGAGTTGCGCTCCGCCTGGCAATGTCGCATCAGTTCTCCGCATGTTCGACAGCAGCTGGAAGGACTATACATATTTGCCGAGAACATCGGATGGCCAAATGTGGACGTGATCCGATCTACTTTTGAACAGAAACTGAAGGATGAAGAAAATATGTTCTCTTCGCATGAAGGAAGACCTACGACGCTACCGGACAAGGAGGATATGTATACGCGCAGCCTGTCACGTCGATGTGTTCAGCTCCACAGTTCATATCCTGAAGACCATGATCCTCATGCATGCGAGCCTTTAGGCTGGATATCTCGAAGCTTGCTCTCCGGACTGGTCATTCCCGGCGAGCCAATTTGCCATCTGCTCATTGGAACTCTTCTGGAAAATGATGCACATGCAATTGAGCAACTGGGACCAAAGGCTAATTTGTACGGTGGGTTTGTATACAAAGGACGCAGCTACTGGAGTAAAGCTTCGATCATTGGGCGTGTCCTGTCCAGTCTTGAGGGAGCCGTAACCTGCATGGGTTGGGTAGGCACCGAGGTGCTCCCGCGTGATGCGACTACAAATGAGAGCTTGAAGTCGGGCTGGTTTGAAGTCCGAGCTAGCGACGTTCAGTGCAAATCCAAGCGACCTCGTATCAAGCAATTGGGGAAGCTTGCGATGGAGTCGACACCGTTGGGTATGGGCGACATCACCGCTGAGTCCTTTACATTGCCCACCGATCCGCCAGCTGGGCCATCACTCGGTGCACAGGTTGATTCCCTGACACTGTCGATAACATCCCCCGTGAGACGAGGCATCACGGTCAGTGACCAGGCCCAGATCTCATTTTCCCTTCACCGATCTGGAGAAGCTCCAACTACGGTTTCCTTCCCTCTTTCATATCACGTGCGATTTGTCTCTGCTCATGAATGCCGCCCACCGCTAGGGTTCACGGCCCATCATCAGGATTGTTCGCCGGAGCAGCGGAGATCAAAGGACTGGGGCAAGTACAAGCGTCTACCAGGGCATCCGCTGCACCAATCTTTCCATTACAGGCATATCTCGCTGGATTCCCTCCCTCACCAATCAGCTCCGCAGGCTAAATCGTCATCTGAAAAGAGCCCTGAAGTTCTAGTCGTTGATGCTCGTGGCAGTCGAAGCAACGAGACACTTGTCCGGGCGTGGTGTGCATCTACTGGCTGCCATGCGGTGATCGGCCGAGTGGGGAGAACGTGCGTCGCATGCTGTGTTAGAGAGGCGAGGGCCCTAGATGTTCAGGTGGTGGTGAGAGTGGGTGACTGTACAGCCGATACCTAGATACCTTTGGATAGATGATCATCGAATTCCCCGCCTGATGTACGGAGTACAACTCGGTGGCAAACGGGGTTTGTTGACGGGTAATCAGTGGTCTGTCTCCATAGTACTCCGTATATGTACGACGACGTATCTCCAGTTCGCCACATGGAGTTTATCGCGCAAAGAACAGACCAGCAAAGCTGCCAAGGTGAACATTCGGAGATTCACCGGCCACGAAATATCACGGCCCAAGTCCCCTTTCTAGGCAAGACCCTTTTTAGCCTAGAAATTGAGATAATTCGAGCTGGAGATCCAGAGAATACCACCTTCCTTTTTCCCAGGAAAGGGGGAAGTCCCATAAGGACGCGTAAGTGTTCGCAAGTTTAAAAAGGGAGACCCATGACAAGCGAGCATAGCCGTATGGGGTCAAGGGCCCGAGAATGGTGAAACACCCGGGTCTCCTCCACCTGAGAAAACGGACAAATCGAGAGAGGAAAGAGACGAAGAAAAATGGACCCAAAGGCCAAAGATCGGAGCACGATATGATAACGCAGATGTGCTCCACCTCGGGAATTAAAGCCCAGAACAACTGGGGCTCAGCTAAACATGACTGGGATATTGCAAAATAACGCAGAACTCATCCGAATAGTATGATGGACAAGCGGGTTTACCGAAATCGCTCGAGCTCCGAGGATGGTGAGATCAGATTCAGGTAGTGTACACCTGCAGCTGACCCGGCAGTTGGTGGGAGGATAAAACGTACCTACTAAGTCTGGAGTGGTTTAGCCAGAAGGTCCGTACGTACATGAAAAGGAGAAAGCGAAACTGGGGGTCTGCCGGAGGTCCGGCTGCCCTACGGTTGAAACTACATAGAACTAGAATGCTTCTCGAAACGGAGTTGCATGGGTCAGAACAGAAATCTGAGTCAGCCCTGGACCCTTATTTTGGAGTCGTTGACATTGAGAGGGGTGGGCTTTACCCCCCCCCCCCCCCCCCC
>JGI24509J20081_1000067_pt1 | contig 113645 bp, 113 predicted proteins | sample LinPmetageLP29_FD_20081 | JGI IMG/M metagenome (IMG submission 20081) | reverse complement strand
GGGGGGGGGGGGGGGGGGGGGGGGGGGGGGGGGGGGGGGGGGGGGGGGAAGGCACTCACGAGTTGATACAGCGGTGACAGGAAAAAGAGGAAGACGGCGGTTGGCGGGCTTTTGAAGGGAACAGCGAGTGGAGCCGAAAGTCGCAATGAGGGGAGTGGGGGGGAAAAAGAGAAGAGGAGAAGAGGAGATGAGGAGGATGAGGAGGATGAGGGGTGTTTGCTTTGACAGCGGCTTTCTGGTCCGACTTCCATATTGTTCCACGTCTCGCCGCCTCCGTACACTCCGTGCCCCGCCTACCCAGGACGGAGTCAGCGGGAGCTAAGCCGATCTACTGTATGACGCATAGGAAGGTTAGTCTCGATTGACTTGCCCTATTTCTGAACCCCGAAAAAGGAAACCTTTTCCGCGGCTTCGGTGGGTCACGTCTCTTGCTACAGTAGGAGACTTCCCCCCAAATCGGGTTCGTGTCTGGATAATTATTTGAACTGTATGTAGCTATAAAGGTCTTGCTGAAGTTCTTCGATGACTATAGAATGAAATGTCTGTTCAACATCAAATTTTTATATTTGGGGATCGGGAAATGAGAGAAGCTTCCCTGTTCCCGGCCGAATCACTATGGTACATGAACAGAAGCCGAACCCTGTCTAGATTTGCTGTCCTCTAGTTCGTGGGTTGTCCAGTCAGGCCAGATGGTGATCATTCCATCCTGAGCTTCCCTAAGACCGGGCCGGCTTCCATAGGGGGTCTTTCCCGAACAGTCGGACGCAGAGCCCCGGCCATCTCGGTGGCGCGAATTCTTCATCCCCCCAAACGCCAATGCACCCTCGGTATCCCGAGCGTCCGTGGATCGAATTTATTGACCAGGTTGGCCGCCCTGCATCATGGCAGCATTCTGCTCCTGGAAGCGCTCCTGCAACCGGGCGGAGCCCTTCAGGTGCTTGTCCACACAGCGCATAATACACTGCTCCTCGCGGTTGATGAGGGACTTGGTGGTGAAGTCATTGACACAGTCGTCGAAACAGCGCTGGACCATCTTGGAATACATCTGTAATGAGATAGAAAGGGCGTCAGACGGGAGCACCGGCAGGGTTGTACGGAGTCGACGCGATCAATACTAGATATGGCAGTAGGGTGACACGTACAGTCATAAACTCCTTCATCTGCTTGCGCTCCATACGGGAGGCGAACTCGCGCTGCTCTGATGGGGAAAGGCTGCGAAACTTGCAATCAGTGCCGGATCCCGAGAAAAATCTCGCGACAGAGATCGCTGAGGAATTGATGAGAGAATAGCATACCCGTCCATTGTGTGCTGTGTGGAAATTGAGAGAAAAGGAAAGCTTCCGACGAAAATGGGTGATGGGAATTATGGTGGTTGGACACGGTCGTCGAGCTCCGAAGAGCTGTTTCTCTGCATCCGCAACTACGTTCTCCCGCCGTCCGGCCCCGTCACGTGATGTATATCAAAGACTGCAGAGTCACATGATTTTGGGCTGACCGTTTGTAGCAAATCAAATGGACACTGTCCTCTGCTTCAAGTCGTGACCTGTGGCTTTGTGACTTTTTTTCGAGGTAGATGTTTGGTTTATACTAGTGTACAAAAGAAGAGTATTACACATATCATTGCCTTCAACGTCCATTGGTTCTGGACGGGCTCCACTCAATCTGGTACCTGAGTCCGGATGCAGCCTCGAAGACCCCTAAACCGGGTCCAGACACGGTCCAGAACCCGAATGCCTTGCATCAATGAAATTGGATGAAAATTGGGACAGGATGAAAATATCAAGGATACCTAGGTATGTAGTCCCAGCGGAGCATACCTAGGTAACTAGGTAACTAACTAGATACATAACTAGATATAGCCGGGTACGGACGTAGGCTACATATGCATTACATCTACTTTGTAGAGTGACAGACGACCCTGACCCAGTGACCCGTTCTTCTTATCCCTGGAAACCTTGGCTCTGTGAAATTACCATCTATTCATAGCACACTCTTTGTACCTTTTTCTTGCTCCTTTACTCTGTACTCTCACTACCTTTGTTTCTTGACTTGAATATCGCAACCGAGGAAGCTTCACCTCCCGCGGTTGGCTCGTGCCAAAGATCCCCCTCCCCAGTTGACCTACTACCACTTCCCCCCGGACCCTTGACGCCAACCATCCCTTCTCCCCCTCCCTTCTCCCCTGTCTTCTCTTGTTCCTGCCCTTTCTCCTCATCACTCCCGGCCGATCAAAATTTCAAAGGTTCCCTTGTTCGCCACCGCGAGTTTTTGGGCCCCAGCCCCAGGATTTCCCACACGAGGGCGGTGACGCAGGTGGTTCCGCGATCCCCTCTCTCCTCGACTCCCGACTCTCAGTGCAGCCCTCTTCGTCGTGCCCGCCCGGTTTCACCATGGTGTCCGGTAAATCGCAGCCTGGTATCGAGCCGGTCCACTTCCCCGTTGCCTCATCCGACCCTATCCCATCAAACTCTCCACCGTCCAGACGAGATCTCGCTTCGTGGTGGAGACAGTTCAAGCGGAACACGAGAAAGGATGATCCGAAAGGTACGTCCCGATATACGGTTTCGCGATCGTGACACCAGCACCGAGTTTATTGTCGACGCGAAAGTGCTCCTGCCAGAACGCCCGTGGCACTGGCGGCCATCGCGGCATTCTCGGGCACTGCTCCCCTTGCCTCGAATTGTGGTTGCGCATCGACATCCCGCCTCGGTCAAAGTCCAGCGTGGAACAAGTATGCTGACGAGTCCTCGTAGCAGAAGCCCCTCGAGGTATTTTCGGCGTGCCGCTCAATGTCAGCATCAAATACGCGAATGTAGCGATCTCTCTCTCCAACGAGCACGGCGAAAGCTTCATTTACGGATACGTTCCCATCGTTGTCGCCAAGTGTGGCGTGTTTTTGAAGGAGAAAGGTTCGCGGACCCCCCACCCCCTAAACCACCAGCTCGAACGATCATCGCTAATTCCAAATAGCAACGGATGTCGAGGGTATCTTCCGACTCAATGGGTCAGCCAAGCGTATCAAGGATCTCCAGGAGATCTTTGATTCGCCCGAACGATACGGGAAGGGCCTGGACTGGTCCGGATATACGGTGCATGACGCCGCCAATGTTCTTCGCCGATACTTGAACCAGTTGCCCGAACCCATCGTCCCGTTGGAGTTTTACGAGCGCTTCCGTCAGCCGCTACGCATTTATCAGGAGCAAGTGCTCCATGACAATCAGGCGGCAGATGCAGACAAGTTCGACCACGCCAAGGCTGTCGAGACCTACCAGCGCTTGATTATTGAGCTTCCCCCGTTGAACAAGCAGTTGCTTCTGTATATCCTCGATCTTCTCGCCGTATTCGCATCCAAGTCCGACCAGAATCGCATGACATCGGCCAATCTGTCGGCCATTTTTCAGCCCGGCATGCTGTCTCACCCCCAACACGACATGGCACCAGCGGAGTACAAGCTAAGCCAGGACGTGTTGATCTTCCTCATTGAAAACCAGGATCACTTTTTGGTGGGCATGAGCGGCACCTGCGCCGATGAACAACAAGTGAAGGAGGTCGAGGCCGGTATTCCTTCGCGTCCCACCACGACTCAATCCAATGTTCGACGGTCCGTGTCGAGTGCTAGTGCCAGTACGGAAAGCCAACGCAAGCTGGACAGTATTCGTCGCAACGTTTCCGTCTCGTCTCGCAACTCACGGGCTTCGAACAATGCTCCCACCCCGGGAACTCCTGCCTCCTCTGGTGGTGGTGTTCACCGGAGTAACACTCTCCCCTCCAAGATGGGCCCCGTCGTGGCATCCGCCCGTTTTACACGGTCTGGCGAGGTTGGTTCTAACGCCTCCGGTCTTTCCGTCTCTCACCAAAGCTCTCGATCGGCCAGTCGAACACCTCCAGCAGTGCGTGAAGAGCCTGAGCGACACAACCAAATCCTGGCTCCGTCCACTCCCAGTGCGGGGATTACCTATGTGCACACGTCCACCCATGGCCCGGTACCAGTCGCGTCAGCAGGACGGCTTAGTACCAGGGATACTCCTGGCCCCCAGGAGAACCTCCAAACCCCTGCATCATCAGCCTCTCAAGTGGTGACTCCGACCCGGGAGCGCAAGCTCTCCATGCTCTTTAGCAAATCTCCATCGCCAGAAGGCCAGCAGAAGGAACCACGCCAGCCAAACCGTTTGAGGAAGAAACGGATACCTGGCAGTGCAAGCATGAGCGCCCAGAGCTCAACCTACTCTCTACATGGAACACCCTCCGAGTCGAATGTTGCGGATGCATCCTTGGAGCAGGAGCGCGGACGACGGTCAATGGATGTTGCTACGGGGGACATTACCCCGAAGCCTCCAACCACAACGAACATGGGCAACCTTGATGCTTCCTCGGATTCACATGCCGTCGGAGATGGTACATTTCAGCCATTTCATGACACCTCCCTCAAGCCGCGTCAATCCCGTACACCCTCCATGAATTCTCGGTCGTCCTTCACCGACCAGTCGGATTACGACCAGGCTGACGATATCGCACGGTCTGAGCATCGAGACAATCGGCGTAGCTGGCGGTTCAACCGTGCAACTAAACGAAACAGTGAACAAGTCGGGCTCGGCCTTGCGTCTCCGCCTTTGGCGGCAACGAATCCTGGAGCAGAACACAGCACCAGCTCAATCGGTAGCGGACAACACAGCACCGATCCTTCCAGTCAGCCTCTCAGCCTAGACGCTGGACTTCAAAGCACCTCTGTCCCGAGCGCCGAACCGGAGAAGAAGAGTCTGTTTGGCAAATTCAAAGCCAAGGTGGCCCAGGTCCGTGATGGCGGCAAGGATGACCGTGAGCGGGCCAAGAGCCCCAGTCAGTTGGACACCGACCTATTTCCCAACCAGCCGCTTTCTCCCACCGTACCTAGTCAGACTAATGGCAACCCCCCGGTCGAAATACCCACTGAGCCTACAAAGGAGGAACCTGTTCGCTCGCCTATCTCGCCTTTGCCTGGCGCAGGTATGCCCCCATCAATACCCGAGGAGCCACACAGCCCAGAGGCACCCAGCCATATCCCCGCTACCGAATCGAAGGAGGCTACGAAAGATGAGGCCACGTCCACCTCGGAGAGAACGCCTGTTCCCGAAGCCCCCATCTCCGAGGCAACTGAGAAAGAAGCGTCCGCTTAGACTGGGGCATTATTCTTCGATATTATGTTCTCCCTTTTGTCTTCTCTTAAAGTGTCTTGTTGGAGACTTCTGTATTTGCTTTTTGCAGCGTTCATTTTCGATGAACATGGGATTCATCCTATTTCCTCTGGGGTGGCTACTCACTTCCCATCTATAGGGCCGGGATCGCTGAAGATGACGAGAAAGATGTCTAGGGATCTTTCAGGATTTCTTCATTGGTTTCGTCTTGGTTATGGCGTTGGTGTGAATCGGTGATCTCTTTCTCCTTGTTAGCAGTCCTTTCAGCCCCCGAACCTCCCTTGTATTCATTATTTCTGGTATTCCCGACCCTTTGGAGATTCTCGTGCCCATCCTCTGCCTCTACCTACATTTCTTGTGCCTTGCGTTCTTGTCAACCCTTCAGCCCCCTCCTCGCCTCCTCCTTGTTTCCTTCCACGTGGAAAACCTCTCGTTCCATGTTGGTCACGTTGCTATGTGGTACGAATGTATGTATGTCTTGTGATTGCAGCCGGTCTGTCAACAGCCTTTTTCTCTTCCTTGCCCCGGGCAAAATGGTTGGGTGTTGGTGCGATTTTAAAAATGGAACTGGAAGAATGACGCATGTTTTGCCCACAGTGGTTTTCTCACACGGTAGAAAGAAGTTTTGTAGGAATATCTAGGCGTATCTATCTGGAAATTTGGCTCATACCAACAGTCGTGGCCTTGTTGGCCTGATATCGGGGGCTTCACTTTATGCCCGAAATTCAAGGCGCCCGTACATTTCAAACATGCCAAACATCTCAATGATCGACGTCCCTTTCGCGTCCCGAGCGAACCGGCGCTCCGTAGGCACAGGGGAGAAAAGAAGGAAAACCTTGGAAAGTGCAGGCTCAATGTGCTCACCATGGCCTCAGCAACCCTCCCTTCAGCTATGAACGTACCGGGCTCGGCGAGTCAGGCCCCTATCGAGAAACCATCTGCACCGCCCATCAAGATCCTTCCCTCGCATCTTGCGCAGGGTTATTCGTATGTGCACCCAGTGCTCCTCCTCGCACTATGTGCCGCTCGGTTCCAGTCGTTGGTTGCAGATCCAGTCCATGAGCTTTTCAGGGACCTGCCATGGCTAGCTCTGCTTCAAATATCCTACGTGATGCTTTGTCTCCCACCAGCTGGATCAACACAAGCCACCGAGACCGGCTCTGACGGCGAAGAGAAGAAAAAGGCGGCATCGCGCTCACCTTCCAGTCCTGCTATGACCTTGCGGCCGGGTAAGCCTGGATATCGGCGAAAGCAGCAGACGGGAAAGCACGGTTGGGCTGGGGTCGGGGCCAAACTCATGGTATGGATATTACGGTCGAGTTCAAGCTTCAACGCAATTTCTAATACTGTTCCTCAGCCCGCTTTCCTCTCTCTCACCCTCACCTTCCTTCTTGCAACCCCGATTCTGGCCGTCCTGCTCGTCTTGTTCGGTGCTCCGCTGACGACACACAATCTCGAGACTGTCCTTTGCGCCGCCCACATGGCCCTGCTGTCCGCGACTGCGTTGGTTTACGTCCATGGCGTGGATGGATATGTGTGGAAAGAGGTATGGGGAATTGCTCGGCCTGTTGATGCAGTCTGGGGCAGCGCCCTGGGCACGGGCTTGGGCGCTTGGTTCGGCGCTATTCCTGTCCCGCTGGACTGGTGAGTCTCTCACGACATTGCATCAAATGTACAGATCTTCGACTTACACGGTTTAGGGACCGCCCATGGCAAGCTTTCCCCATCACCATCCTAACCGGGGCGTACATCGGTTATGCTCTGGGATCTTTGGTTTCACGCACGCCTTTGCTGTATGGCAAGCGGATCCAATTTGCGCCCGAGACCGAAGAGATGGAAAAGAAGACAAATTAGGAACATGGCGGAAGCCCCGGGAATGCCCGGTAACTAGTTTTCTTTGTGTTATTGAAAAAGATGTGACCAACTTGAAGATCTGGTCATTGAATGTAGTCGATATCCACGAGTTCATCGATTAATGTATATTATTCATACTTCGTCTCCATTCGATTACCATACCAAAATAGTGATCTGGAAAGACATCGGGGGACGAGTGATCTCAATGAAGATTATCTACAGCTTGCTGAATTCTTTGAAACTGCCGTGTCGACCAGACCCGTGGCTGAACTTGGCAGCACCTGCAACTGCCTCTGCTGAGATGACCTTGCTCCCGGCCTGGAATTCCTGAGACATGGCATCCTGAAATGAAGAGGCATCGTAAGTGCTATAGTAGCAGGATCGACGGTCGGTATTGAGACAAAGCTCGGGAAATGCAATGAGCTGCCGTGCCAGGTCAAGGGCCTGCTTCAACGACTCGCCCTTGGGCACCACGCGATTGGCAAGTCCCATGGCAAGAGCCTCCCGTGCTCCAACTGGTCGGCCAGTTAAGATCATATCAAGAGCCCGGCCCAGTCCAACAACCGCCTGTAGCCGAACGGTTCCTCCGTCGATGAGAGGCACACCCCATCGCCGACAGAAGACGCCAAAGACAGCGTCCTCCTCGACGACTCGTAGATCCGCCAATAGACTCAATTCCAGTCCACCTGCAACGGCGTATCCAGCAACAGCAGCAATGACCGGTTTCTGAATGATCAGCCTGGAGGGTCCCATGGGACCCAAATTGCGGCCGTAAACTGGTTGCAGATTCTCGCCTGGAGCGTGATGCTTCGCCTGTGCAACTTGATGGAGATCTGCGCCTGCGCAGAATGTTCCGGTGCCTGTGAGAATACAAACTTTCTGTGTTGCGTCCGCCTCGAAGGCGAGAATGGCTTCGTAGAGCCGTTTCGCGGTCAAGGGGTCTACTGCATTCTTTCTGCGTGGACGATTAATGGTGAGAATTATGATTCCCGGCTGTATAGTATCAATTAACACATCTGAATCTGCCATATTGAACATGTCTTGTGTTGAGATTGGGAGAGAGTTCAAGTAGGAAGAGAAAGCATTTTGGGGGAAAACCGAGAATGAGATGCCTCAGGTTCACACCCAGACTTGATTTCTCCAACCACCTGCATCCGCCATGTCCAGCGCGTGCATCATATGCCACAAGAGAAAGGTATACTCTCCTTGTCATATTGTATTGACCCGTTGCTGATGGCTCCCAGGTGCGGTGCGATCTGGCAACCCACAACCCTTGCACCAACTGCACCAAGTCCGATGTGGATTGCATGTAAACGGTCCCCCCTCTGTGACGTGTACATGGCTGATCTATGTAGGCCCTATATACGAAAGCGCAAAAGGGTTACCAACAGTCTGTCTCCAGGACGAAGCGCAGCAACCAGATCCGTGAGCCGGTGCAGCTCACAACTGCCTGATCCTCCCGTCGAGGGTGGAGTTACAGCGCCGCGCCTGTCTTCAAGTTGCTCCTACAGGGATAATGCCGTCCCCAATGAGCCTAATCAGTCTGAGCCAATGCCTGTATCAGTGCCCGTGAATGATGCTGAGCCTTTCATTAAGGAAGAGAGCTACCGCGGGCGTAGCGAATATTTGGGCGGCAGCGTTCCGTTTGACGAAAATATGGTGAAACCCGGCCATGAGACAATTTACACTAGCCCCCAGGCATCAGCTGCAGACCTTCAAATGTTGCGAGAGCAGGGCGCGTTTGAACTACCCCCAGTCGCCGTCCAAAGACAGCTGATGTACAGCTTCAACAAGTATTGCGTTCCTTGGACACCCGTTATTGACCCCAAGTGGCTGGATGAACGCGCACCGCCATCCATGCTCCTACTACAGTCCATATTCCTGGCTGGCAGCAGGGTATCCAAAGCTCATCTGGACTATGGGTCTAGCGAGCTCTTCTATCGACGCGCAAAGCTCCTATTCTTTTTCGGCGGCGGCAATAATTCACTGATTTCGATCGTTGCTGCCTGTCTTTTGCACTGGTACAACCCGGTAGGGCCCGAGGATGTATCAACGGACACGAGCGGCTTTTGGATTCGAACTGCAGGGGCAATGGCCTTCCAAATAGGCCTCCACAAAGAGCCTCCGCCAAACGCCAAATACCGTGGTCTTCGTCGGCGATTATGGTGGTCTTTAGTGGTGTGTATCCAGTCGTATTTTTCCCGTGCTCTGTCTAACATATGCAAGGTTCGAGATAATGTCATATCGGTTGGAGTCGGGCGACCGAGGACAATCAATCTCCGCGATAGCGATGTGCTCCCGCCCTCAATGAACGATTTTCCGGTGAAAGACTTCCAAGCGCAGGTCTTTTTGGCGTATTGCACGATCTCTTGTCACCTGGGAGACACCGTCGAGTACTACCTACGAAGGGAAGTATCCCGACAACGGCGCGTCGATCTGGAGAATGCCGTGTACCGATGGGCGAAACAGGTTTTCCCAAAACTGCGCTCATTTGCTGCGCTTCAGGAAGATATCACTACCTCCACCCTGGAGCTCCAGCAACTCCTGGTCATGTACTTTGTCGTACTGACCATGCTCCATCGCTCGCCCACGCCGGGCAGTGTTCCACCCGCAGGAGCTCTAGTGGCATCCTCCTTTATTGCGGGAATCTACGAAGACTTCCTTCTCCGTGATGAGCTTCGCTACTTGGGACCTGTCTATGCCTTCTATCCACTATGCGCCGGGTTATCCTTGCTTTCTAGCTGTCGTTATCCACAGCTGCGGAGCACAGCCGAGCATGAGCTGACGGTGATCAAACTCTCTCTACAGAAACTGTCTGAACGGTGGCTTTCGGCAGTTGGGCCCCTCCGGGCTCTCAACAAGTTAACCGATAAAGTCCGAGACCAAGGGCCCTTTGACGGCCCACTGCCGACTCTCGACCTCGATACCGCCTCGTTTTTCGAAGGTTTCGACGTCAAGCAGTGCAAGCAGTGGCGCTTGATTGGACAATCCGCCCAGTCGGCGAGCTCTAACCTAGGCACCGGGGCTACGTGCACATTGGCCGATGTTCAAGACCCCAACGATGCACTGCCAGTCTCTGATACTCGGCCGGACGAGCCGGTCGACGCTCTCGGCCTTCCCACTCTTGATAGCGATATGGAGCCATTTGGCAATAATTGGGAAGGCTCGGGCTTTGACTGGAGCGGTTCCTGGCTGCTCAACATTTGAATTTACGACAACTATACCACACTACGTCCGTCGCTTTTTTTCTTTTACCTTGCTTTGACCTCTTTCAAAAGAGTTAAAAGTTATCGGAGACCATTCCATGAATGGCGAGTAGAAGTATTACTATTACTATGGGGAGGTATTGTTTAGGATGAATTGCACCATGGCTTTTCTGCCATCGCGCTTGAGAGGCGCCTCTGTATGCATCGCGCCTGCCACCTCCTTGGTCTCAATACCTAGATCGAGAGATCTAGCACATCGCTCCAATTGGCCGGGGACATAAGAGGGAATAATTTCGTCTTTCTCCCCGAAAAGGAGAAAAATGTGAGGCACGCGAGATACGGGACCTGTCACTTCGCTGCCCGACTCATCTCTCCAGCGAGCCATTTGGTTCAAAGATTTGGTGATATCCCAAGTATTCCAGGAAAGAGGCCACAGATAACGATATGGCAGCCATTTTTGGGGATACAGGCTGATCAACATGTCTTTGATGCTTGACGTGGGCGCTTCCAAGATCAGCCCGACCAGGGGTGCTAGTGAGCCAGTGCTTCCATCGGCGAATATCTGCTTAGAATCACGATGGGAAAGATACGCTGCAGCTGCAGTACTTGCAACAGCACAGCCCAGACTGTGGCCCCAAAGAACGATCTTGAGATCAGTTTCCGGTGCTGCATAGGTCTTTGATACCCAGGTTAAGAAAGCCTGGGCATCCTTTTCAATTCCAGACTGAGTAGCACGACCCGAAGATGTCCAGTAGCCGCGATAGGATAGAGCAGCGATGCTGTATCCGGTTTCGGTATACTGTGCCTTGGTTGACAGAGTCGACTTTGACATTTCTGTAAGTGTGCGCAGAACCTGAGAAAGGAGCGGCAGTCGCATGGGCATTGATCCGCCATTTCCCTGAAAATAGCAAATTACCACAGATCGCTTCCTTGCAGACTTTAGATCGTGAGATTTCTGTCGAGAATCTGAACCATCGTCGGGGTTTACGATGCGACCCTCGCAAACAGCTAACTTGGTGCCGTCCAGACTGCGGATCTGTTTTTCCTCCCATCGAACAGGTCTACACTCTACCTCGTAGTCGGCAATCTTTTCAGAGCGCGTAAAAGGCGGAAGCCAAGTAAGGTATAAGAGCTTGTCCTGCATGACGACAATCCAGAAACATTTCCAGATCCAGAGAGAGAGCAGCAGTCCAACGAAAATGAGCGGCGGGACAAGCACATTGGGGATAGCAGCAGTTGATAAGCAGCGTAAAGGAGTATACAGATTCGATCGCGCATGTTGAGTGATCGTAGATCGCTTCACTGCAAGTCCATGGACGGCGTTTGAGCGGAGGTATTGCGGGTTCCGCGGACCTTGACGGATGGCGGCACTGATGAACCTAGGACCACGCTGGACGTGTCGCAAAGCCCATCTTCCCAACATTAAAGATGAGTGAGGAGTAATTCGATGTAAATTTTGGATTAAAAGAGAAAGAAGTCGACGGTTGGACGCGGATTAGCGGGCGGTTGACTCAGCAGAGTTCTCCAAGGTTACTTGGTTAAGCTAACAGTTAACTAGTTGGCTATACAGTTATTAGTTATACATATTGAGTTAACAACCGCCTACGACACAATATACATAGTTCCAACTCCCAAGTTCCCTCTACATGAGCACATCTCTGATTTGATCTGATCTTTGATGGCAAAACCAAAATAAAGCGAACGCAATAACCAATTTCCGGTTTCATCGCCGTAGTTACATAGTTACATGTTACATATCGGGCTGATTATTCCGATATTAACTAGTCAACTATGAGGCTGATTATTCCGACCCCTCATTCAGACCTATAAGTAACTCGACTAGGCTACGCTCCGAAGTCCACAGTACTCCAAACTCTCACAATGTGCGAAAAGGAGGCAGTTCTCTCACTTGATCTAGAGGACGATGACTTTCTCTACCGAATCCAAAGGGAGTCTCGAATTGTGTATGTATCAGTGTTGCACGGGGACATAATCCCCTCAGAACACCGCACAGATGGTTCCCGAATTCTCCCAAAACTGAGAGTCGTTCCCAATTGGAACGGAGGTTGGACAACTCTCACTGTCCGGAAAACCCCAAAGGGTGATATTGAACCACCACACTCGCTAAATACCGCCATTTGTGGCAAAGATGCGACATACTTCAAATCTTGGACCTCGTGCCTCCAGAGTGATGCTGGGTGACAAAACGTCGATTTTGAAAATTGCCAGGTTTCGATATGAGGTCCGAGCAATACAGCGGGAGATATTAGCGTACACTTCATTGGCGTCCCGTGTCTCCCCCTTGCTCTGAAGATGATTGGATACGCCTATGAAGAGAAGATGGATCGAACGATAGGTTTTTTGATAGAAGACATCTCGGGAAGCACGCCAGACCCAGAAGATCTTAATGATTGCCAAAGGACAGCCCCTCTACGGTATTCTCCATGGCGACCTCAACAGGTACAATTTTCTCATAACGGATCACGGTGCGGTTGTCTTTGACTTTGAGGTCGCAGTTGTCAAGGAATCCGTGGGAGTGGAGGAATCAGGCGAGGAGCTTATAAGCATGGAGAAGTTCAAGGACGATACAGGGATCGGGAAATACTGAATTATATCTCCTTGCTATCTGTCTGTATGCAAGGAAAGCCCATATAGCAGAGGGGAAAGGTATGTACACATGTGCCTCATTTTCTCGTCCCAATGGTTATGCACCCAGCATTTGGTTCGAGTCGGCCCCATTCACAGAAAACCAAGCCACTGCTGTCACCGTACAATAAATCACATCCCAACTGACACTACTCACGGCCGGATGTTCGTATATCGCGCTGAGCAACTTTCGGGCCAGTATGCTGTAATCACTGGTTTCAGCGTCCTGTAGCACTAGGAATGTGGAATGGGCCTGCACAATAACGCAAACCGCAATGAACAACTGGAAGAAGACAACGTATCGCCGAGTAGTATTATCCGCGTCGTGCGCGTTTTTGCGAGGCTTGACAGCGACTTTGTCGTGATCAATGCAACCCGGACGTAGGATCGCAGGGACGAATAGCAGGAGATGCGGGAAGAGCAAAGTGGCCATGAAATACTTGGTATGCGTGACTGCTGGGACTGCGACTGTGCTCACCACCGAGCTGACAACGGGCACGACTTCACAGTATAGGGGCGGCGACCATGCAAAATCCTTGCTATATTCGTCATCCTCATTCCCATCCTCGGAATTCGGCTGTCTGGATACAAGGACCGTGGCAAAAAACAGGTTCTGGGCGAATGAGATGGCAACAACCTGGCCCAGAAGCATATAAGTCCACGCATGTGGGATACGATATCTTCGAGCTATATCGGACAGTTAGCGTTAGTTGCAATACCATTTCAGCCCGTTCAATTTACGTACCCATGATTCCCAGAAAAAGACTCCATCCCGTCGTCCACAGAAAGATCTGCCCACTCCACCAGAATCGCGCGGGGGTCTCGATCACGGTTTCCCAGGCCTCTCGAAATAGCTTCGTATTTCGCAACCACAGTTCCAATCTGGGAAAAATGGATGTTGATATCTCTGCTCCCTGCAGCTCAAGGACGCGACTCTCTTCCCAAGTGCGGTATGATTGTGCAAAGAACGCAAACATGTAGTACCACGTCGTGCCGAGGCTCAGAGTCGCCAGAACCGCGAAAATGAAAAAGTGGGTACGTCGTCCGGGGGTTACCCAGTCATTTCCCTTCTGTCGGGCCTGGTATCGCCCGTAGATGGTTCGACAGGCATTGAAGGCCAGGGCTGTAGCGAGGATGAGGTAGCTGACCAGGATCGGGAAAGATCGATACGCCAGCTGAGATGCCTCGCCATTTTGGAGCGTAGACATTTCGAGTTCTTAATGTTTTCAGCGTAGAAAGTCCTAAAGTCCTCCTACGTGAGGATGATCTCTGGAATTGCTGGGGCGAAGTTCAGCCCAGAATACCGAGGAGAATAGAATCGTGGAATCAAGTTCTGTTCCCCTCCCACTGTCATCCCACTTTGCCAATCTCCGCCACCGCCTCAACAGTGAACGCACCACCTTTCATGGGAAACTTGAAAGTAAAAGTATGTCTCCGTTATTTACCTGATAGCCTATAACTTGCATCTCAACTGTTGGAATACGGTGTCACAAGGCCTATGGTCTGCCCTAAGTATCTCTGGCATCAAGGGGTATCGGCATCTTCTCACCCAAATCATCGCTACAGCACGGAATATGCATATGCGATGACCTAGGATCCTTCCTTTTCTGACGAGACTTGTTCATGTTCTTTTTAAACAAGATTAGCAGTTTTTATGCTTCTATATGCATTCTCTTCCTGAATGTCTCAACATGAACAACCTTGGAACTGTAATAACATCCATAGATTATCAAAACCTAGGAAATCTGCTATGGATACATAGTCGATGCTACAGCTTCGAGCTGTTGCTTTGCAGAGACCGGTGGCCGAATGCCCGGTTGGTGGGTAATTCAATGCCCCAAACGATCCGGCAATCCCATTGAAGATGATATTCGCCGTCAATATCGGTCGCTCCGCTGTCTCTGACTGTGACAATGTCATGGAACACTGAGTCCCCGACACCTCCCTCGGCGCCAAGAATCCAGCGGCGGGCGATTTCCATACTCACGCGATCCTGATCTCTTTCAGCATCGAGGGCCAGAAGTGCACCGCACATTATCCAAGCGAGTGTAAACATATAACGGCGGGCATCAGCAAGAATTGCAGTCGGGGCCTTGTTCTTTGTGGAGAAGCGCGCCCCCAAGGCAGACCAAGCAGCTGCCAAAGCATCGAGCAAGCTCGGAGTGCGGATCGAAGCTAAAGTACGGTCGAACCATGCTGCGAAAGTGTTCATGTTGTCCGATTTTAGGAGGAAACGAATCGTCTCACTAGCCAATACGTTCGTAGTTCCTTCCCAGATCGAGTTGACCGAGGTATTGCGAAGGATCCGGGATATATTGAACTCAGGCTCATCCGCTTCATCCATATAACCCACGCCACCCATCGCTTCCTGACATTCTTGAATGCCCGCAATGGACATCTTGCTAATCACGGCTTTGGCAGTAGCTGCCAATGTCCGGAACACGACATTGGCCTCCTTTCCAGGATGAGGTAGGTGTCTCTGCTTTGAAGGTTGGGAGACCTTGTTCTCCACGAGTGCCATCACGGCGATGGTGAAAAAACCAAGGTTCAGACCGCCGCGGTGCCTGACCTCCAGGTCTGCAAGAAGCTGCAAATGCATAGGGATCAGCCAGAGAGGTTCCCCAACAGTCGTTCTAGCCTTTGCAAACCCCTTGGTAATACTCAGGGCACGACGCCAACCAGAAAGGGAGCCGACAAAGGTGTGTATGCGGGTAACGTTAAGGAGAGGTGCAATAGTGACAATTCCTTGGTCAATTTCCCCCACCAGATGAGCGCGCATGTCCTTGAGCTCCAGCTCAGCGGTCGGCAGTTCCTTTGTTCCAAGCTTGTTCTTCAACCGATGGATTCTCACACCGTTTGAAATCTGTCGAGTGATACCATCACTCCCAATGACGGTCCTTCGTAGAGGCGCCAGGAAAGTGCTGAGCTTTCCAGATGAAGTCTTAGCCAGCAACAGAGCCACATTGGCGTCGGTGGCAGATGAGAAGAACTTGAATCCATTGATCAGGTAGTCTCCCTCGCCTAGAGGGTCGGTATTGGATGAGTTTGACAGTGGAGAATATGTCGCCCAAGTCTCGGTGTTTTGGACATCACTTCCTCCCGCTCTTTCCGTCATCCACTGGCCCGAAGTCCAATGGTCGTCTCTTTCAGAAGTCAAGTGCTTGAAAGCCACATGAAAGGGATGTGTAGATGGCAACTTGTTGATCCTTGGCGCAAGAATAAAAGCAGCCCCATCCGTCATGCTGATCGGGCAAGAGTACAGGCCCGAAGAAGGGGAATAGAGATAATTCCTGGAGCCGTGATCAATTGGAACCCTTAAAAAAACATCGTCAAGGATCGAGAATAGATCAGCTCTTACAATGCATATTGAACCGTTCTCCGCTCCAACCCTAGAGCAAGGTCGTAACCTGCCGAAACGATCTGATTGCGAGCTCCCCAGTGCCCCAGCTGTTTCCAGCCCTCGGTGGTTACCAGTCGGTCGTAGTCGTATCGCTTTCCCCAGACGTTATGACTCTTGACATAAGGTTGATTTCGTTCAGCATCTGCGCTCCATTCCCGGACCCGTTGGGAGATCGCTTCGGCACCGAACTGGGTCAGGTGTGGCTCTATAGACTGGAGTGTTGCTGATGGCAGATACCCTAAATAGTGTCAAAAACAGAGACCAAGACTGGAAACTCCTCTGAAGGAAACGAACTAACATTGTAAGACCCGCCGCAGACTCGTGTCTGACGTGTAGGTGTTTTCCAAGGGGCCCGGTTCAGTGATATACCCAGTGTCTGCAGTCGCAGGCTGTGGTGGCGAAAACATTCTGGGGTGTGAAATGCGGGGAAGTCTAATGCAGAGAATATGGGGTACTTTTACCATTTATACTAGCATCGGGAGGGTGAAAATTTCATTGGTACATTCACGTCCGTGTACTTGGACCTCGGCGGTCGGTTTGCCCATGTGCTGCCGATGCGGGGGTCCACGCTTCGAGTATATGAATAGGATATCGGGATATCGACCAGAACGATCTGGGCTGGGCCCCGTTAAGTCTTCGCCGAAGATAATATCTACGCAGAATCTTCTATTAGCAAAGCGAATTACACCAATCAGAATGAAATATCGTGGCACATATCGCAGCTTGCACCCTATATTTTCTACAAGTACCTAAGTAGAGTTCTAATGCTTCTCTTTGGTCTTGTTGTTTTTGAATCACTGCGACTCCCTAGTTACATCTCATGTAATGTGTTGTAACCAGTTTCAATCAAGCTGCGCGGGCCCCGAGCATCAGAGCAGATGTGCCAGTAAAACAAGCCTCCCATCTTCGACGAGGTCACAAACTCTGCCTTCTGCTTCACCGTGGCCGGGATATCGTATGTGACAAACCCACCGTCCACGCCCACGCAAGCAGCAGCAATAGCCTGGGGATCATGCATTTCCTGGGCTCCCGGACGCGGTAGATCGCTGTAATCAAAGACTCCCTCCTCGCCTCCCGTGCCGGTGTACCGCTGACCGGGTCCGGTGCTACCCAGGAATGAACGTCCATATACCGGGATGCCCAGGATGACTTTTCGTGGAGGTACCCCCTGCATCAACACATAGTCCACCGCCGAGTAGCCGGAGGTGGGTGTGCCGTAGAGCTGGGCATGGTGGCCGGTCTCGGGCCCCCAAGGGCCCGCGAAGTCGTATGCCATGAGATTGAGCATATCTAGGTACTTCTGCGCTGCAGACAGGTCAATGTTGCGCAGCGCCCATTGGCCAGCGGGGAGACAGGTTGCCAAAACGTATCGAGGAGCCGGCAGGACTTCTCGCAGCTTGGCGAGAAGACGGACGTAGTCCTTGCCCTGCTTCGAGTCCGCGGGGTGTTCCCAGTCGACTAGATGCCTAATTAGTCAAGATCCAAGTTCCATTGAAACAACCTCACCATCGATTCCATCCAGACCGTATTGATCGACCAACGCTCGTGCAGTCCGAGCAAAAGTCTCCAAACGAGAGCGACTGTGGGCTACGGCAGCAAAGTTCTCACTACCTTTACCACCGCCACCGACAGATAGAATAACCCTCATTTGGGAATACTGCTGCTTCAGTTGGACAAATGCCCGTAGACAGCCCTCGGTGCCGTCGACCGGCATTTGGGTATCAGCCCACTCGTCACTCAACTATCACTTCCATTAGAATAGATCCCAGTTCAATTTTCGTGCCACACATCCGAACTCACATAGACCGTTCCATCTTCCTTTACCCTGTAAGGATTCCAGATCTAGGTTAGCGCCACCGTTATCTACAAGGATCCGAAGGGCGATGATTGGCTACTGTACCAAGCAAATGCGTAGAATACGTGGGATATAAAACCCAAACGTAGGGACGAAGGTGGCTGTTTTCGATAGACCCTCCAGTTTGGATAGTACGCTGCGTTCGTGTACAGAGGTACTTCGTATCCGCCGACATTGGCGGGGTCAACTGCGGGCCGCCGGCGAAAGATTTCCCTGGCAGCAGAAAACATGGAGGTAATGGAGAAGGAAACGGAGGAGTGAGAGATATGAAAAAGGAAAACCAGGAAATCAATGTCAACGTATCATCCAAGCAAGAGTAGCTGTGGTTATAAAAGGGATATAGAAATGAAATCGAAGAAGAAACAAATGCCCACTGGGGTGTCTTTCCTCTTCGGGAAGCTGTCACGTGCGGTCCATTGTTTTCGCACTCGACGCCATTGGATGCAACTCGGTACTTTTCAGCTATGAGATTGAGATTTGCATCGCACATCAGACATGGGAGGCTGTGGCCTGTGTGTTCCTCTCTCCCGAATGATCCCAAGGCTATATCACCACCACCCGGTTTGACAGTGCGGGGCTGATGATTTGGTGCCGACGAGACATTGATCTCTGCATTGCGACGAATATGCGGCCTGTGCCCTGCAAGACTGGACACGACTCGCTTGAGATCTGGTGCGTGAGGCTAGGGACCACTTCAAGGCCTGCAGTCAGCTCGGTTGGGCTCAACGGCCATGCGGGGAGCATATGCATACCAAGTGTGGAGATCACGGTTCATTGTGGCAGCGCATACTGTGTCAAGCTCAGGGATGACCTCAACGGGAGCTACGATGGATACTTGTGTAGACGGGGTAGACCATAGTCACAACAGTCGAATGTCTGTTTTTCCTCTCCTCTATCGCATGGATGTCTTGATTCGGCCCCATTCATCCTTTACATTCCCCGCATCGACCAGCTTAAACCAAGACTTGCAGCTGGCGAATTGGAGCCATCCCTATCAAATTCAAATTCCATTTGATTCAAGTACTTTCATTCCAGGGATGCAGGTACATGTGCTGCCATGGATCTCCCACTGCCTAGTTATACCTAGGTATGGCCTTTGCCGTCGAGTGCTGGGTGGCGTTGTTTGAAACAGATGGTGCGGGAGGTGGCGGATCAGCAACTGGGCTTCATCAATGATTTTTGAAAGAATAAGACAGTCTGATTTGAGGTAAAAACACAAACTTAGTTACAAATACCTAGGCAAAGAGAAATCCAAGCAGATTAAGAGTCAATCAAAAGCGTTCGTTCTTCTCTTACTGATGGTGGTGCAAACATGACAAACATAACCTGATTTATAAGGCGGCGAAGAACTCCTTCAAGCTTCCATTTCGCGATTCAGGCCTTCTGCTTCCACTTGCGCATTTCACCATTGGATCTGAACTAGGAACCTCTTCTTTCGCAAGTTGATATTTCGGCATTGGCATACTCTCTACATCAATTCCTCCCTGCCCGAGTATCAGACACCGAAGCTGTCTGCTTCGTTTCCAAGTTGCCATGTCAGCCGCCGTGCAAAGCGCGGCCACGCGCATCTTGGATGCTGAACCCACGCGAGACCCCAGCTACAACGACTTTTCCTTCGCTCCTTTCCTCCGCAAAAGCTTTGGCTTCGGCCTCGCCACCGATGTTCCCGTTTGCAAAGCCTACAGCGAAGGCCACTGCCCGCTGGGGCCTGCCTGCCCGGACCGACACCCGACTCCCTCGCGCGTCACTACATCCACCACTACTGCCTCCGGATTGGCGCCATCCACCACACATGGCTCACTAGTCTGCAAGCATTTTCTGAAGGGATTGTGTAAGAAGGGGTTGAAATGCGAGTACCTGCACGAGTACAACCTGCGTCGCATGCCGGAATGTCAATCCTTCTCACGGTCGGGATACTGCCCCAACGGCGACGACTGCCTGTACCAACATGTCCGCGAGGAGGCTCGCCTCCCGCCGTGCGAACACTACGACCGAGGGTTCTGTGAATTGGGTCCTCTTTGTGCTAAGCGACATGTGCGTCGTCGACTGTGCAAATTCTACCTGGCTGGGTTCTGTCCCGAGGGCAAAGCATGTGCCGATGCGCATCCACGGTGGACGGAGAACCTGCCACCACCGACGATGCGGACTGAGAAGACTGAGGAGGAGCTGGAGCACGAGCGAGCACTCATTCGAGAAGAGCAAGAGCGAGAGAAGGAACGAGAACGCGAATGGCGGAGTGAGCGAGGACGTGGAGGTGGCTTCATGCGCGGGCGCTATCGCGGCCGAGGAAGGGGATGATCTGTGTCAACAAACGAGCTCGATGGGTGTGGTTTTGCATTTTCACGGCGCGAAGGGGTATTTGTCCGTTTACTATCGTGACAGAGCATACTGATTTCCTTTATATTGGCGGCCCTAGGTGGCTTAGCCTCACGATACCCAATGATTTTCTCTATAACAAAAAACAAGCAAATCATACCTATGTACCGGATTTCCTCTGCCGCTTGGGTTTCCCTTTCCCGTTTTAGTGCTTAGCCTAAGCATGCCCCTGAGCGCTCTGGCCTGATCACCTGGCAAGTAAACCTTATAGCAATCCCCAAAGAAAGAGAACCAAGGCGATTGACCCAGAGCTGAGTGATTTATTTTTATGGCTTCCAAGGTCTATATGGCGAATAGATTGGAGTTCCAGAAGTAGCTTTCAGAAATAGCCAGAAATCTTGTCTATAGCGCCTAGAACCTGTTTTTCACATACTAAAGTGCTTTATATTCATGCTGAGCATCATGAGAAACACCAAACTCAAGCGCCAAAATCGACTTTTTTGGGAGTATCTTAGGAACTAGACTAGTTAGCCACATATAGTAAACGGCAAGTTATATCTGGTTTCCGGGGCTTCATTTTGGGACCGGTCCCTATTAGGCCTGTATCTGCTGGCCGTACTCCACCACAGGGATATTCGTGTCAGCTAGAGCTTTCGCAGCTACCCTGATGATGTGCGCATGAGATTGTAGCTTTCCTGTTTCCTTCTGGCGCGGTGTGTCCATACGAAGTTTCAGGTAACATGGGGTTACATAGGCAGAATAGGTCTTAGTTAAGCAATACCCGAGGTAATTTCTTCAGGGTTCCCTCTCGTGAATATCTTTCGCATCTCGATGGCACACGCCACTGAGCAACAATGATTTCACATCTTCAAATCACGTAAAAATAAATTTAGCTCCAAATGGTAGGATTATTTGGAAAGTATGGTGGGTCTTTTGAGGTATACATAGTAGAGATGACGAAACATTGTATTCGAATGTAAGCGCGGTCATGTCATCAACTCAATACTGGACTAAGCCTCGCTTGGCAGAGAAAATACATACTTCGTAGTGACCTAGGTATCAAACACAAAATAAAGAGTGGCCAAGCCCGTTTTCACAGAAATGTTGCCATCCCGTTTCAAATCATTTCCGTAAACATGTCCATTATCCAAGAAAATTCAATCACACATCAGAGCATTCGTATCCACAAGAAGCTGAAGAAATACCACACTCATTTATACAGGTCATAACAATGTCCATCTCGGACAGAAACAAGCAATTGACAAAAAGGAAAAGAAAAAAGGTGTTGACTTCGCTATTCAAATTCCACGCCAGGCCGTTGTTGCCTGTCCTGTCGCGCCCGAGCTCTCTCTGCTCGTCGACGACGTCGGTTGTTGGCGTAGGACCCGCTGGCTTCGGTGCCCGTCCATGTACCAGGAGAGGTGACACTTCCAGGGCCGTATGGCATACTTGAAGGTGCAGGATGCGGGATAGGAGGCGGTGGTGGCATTACGCTGATTTGGGACTGAGACTGGGGGAAAGGGGAGGGAGGCATGCTGCCCGAGGGAGCGGCAGATGCTGCCATTGCCGCCTGCTGTTCTCGTCGAATCTGTTCGGCTTGTCGGCGCTCCGTTTCTTCAACACGGCGCCAGCGATCCGCTTCACGTTCTCCACCGGATAGGGAGCCTGTACTGCTGCCACGACGACGGGAGTTTCGACGCTCTCTGCGGCGTGCTTCACGCTGGGCAGCGGCTTCTTCTTCTGTCAGTCGACGCAGTGTGACATGCCGGCCATCATTGTGCATCTTCACCTTGACGGAGACTGGCGGTGACTCGACGTGGCCGTCTCGTCGACTGACGTCGCTGCGACGATGGCTGGATGCTGCGCCCATTGCAGCTCCAGCTGCTAGCTCCTCTGCGTGGTGAGAACGAGAATAACGGGAAGGTGGTGGTCCTAGATCACTGGAAAGCTCATGGTGCACTGGAGGAAGGGGAGGGATGTCGGAGTGTGTAGGGTAGGCAGCACCTGTCGCGACTGGCTCTGGCGAAAGAAGAGAGCTGCCTGATGGCTGCCCAGGTGGTCTAGGTGACTGAGGAGTGAGATCGGTAGGTGTAAGATCACTTTCAGTGTAGGAGCTTGGCCGTCGTCGCTGCGGATAGACCCCTTCACTTTGCTGTCGTCTCTTACTGTTTGCTCTCTGCAGTTGCTCGTCTTCTTCCTCCCGCCGGCGGATGTCGTCGAGTCGGCGTTTTTCATCGTCCTCCTTGCCTTTGCGGCTGAACATCCTTTTCACTGCAGCAAAGGCGCCAGCGCCGAGAATTGCATCACGAGCCCCATGCGAGGTATGCCTCTGCGGGGGTTCGGTGAAATATGTACTATTATAGTAGTATGATGAACCAGGGCTCTGGGGCCTGCTTGGCGGACGGGTTGGAGGTCGATTGAGTGGTGTTGGGTGACTAGGGTCCGGTCGTCCATCTTCCAGTCGACTAAGAGAGCCTTCAGAATAGCTGTCGGTGCGTGTGTGAGCGGGTCTGTATCGCCCTGATTCAGTGTCCTCTTCGCGGCCTCGTCGACGATCCCACCACTTTTTCGCGAGCATACCCGCGCCTGCCAGTGCACCAAGTTCAAGGATCTTTTTGCCCCAGCCACCATGGTGACGAGAAGATTCGTCAGAGTACTTCTCATCGGAGATAGATGTGCGTGACTCCTCGTAACTTTGGCTTGCGTGGCGGCTTCGTTGGCGCCGTTGGAACATTGAAGCCAACCCTGCCCCAAGAGCACCTCCAGCCAAGGCCTGTCCTAAACCACCACCGCCGCCATGGTGTGACTCTTCGACAACCGACGGTCCGGTATATCGACTGCCGTGTTCACTCGCCATATGATACCCCTCGTCATCATAGAGGTAAGACAGCACGAAGTAGGCCATCAAATACGCAAAAGCCGCAATCGCAAAGAGGATGAAAAGAAATTTGGGAGAGCCATAGAGCGTCAGTCCTAGAGGAATCTGTATTATTCCCAAGAGAGCCAGAGCACGACCGAGCCAACGGTGAATCTACAGCAAAGAGTTAATCAGAACCGACGTTGTTTAGAAAGGACCGACTTACCACCAACTTCAAGGGAACATGGTGCCGCATCCTCTTGCTCTCCTTTTTGTGAAGAAACCAGCCCCAGAGTGTCTGGAAGATGACGATGACATAGATTGCCAAGCCAATCCCATGGTGCGGGTTGGTCAAGCTCCTCTCCGGGCCAACGGCAAACCAGCCTAGCACAAAAACCACCGTTGACAACAGTAATGTTAGTACTTGAAACCAAGCGTGGAGCTTGAAGGCCCAATATGGATTCCATCGGGAGTAGTATCGGATGATAAATGTTGAAACCGGGACGAGTCCCAAGAAGACAATGGTCCCAATCACTCCATGGGCAATAATCATGGAATGGTACCCGGCCATCTCCTTGAATCGATTTCCCATGCCTAAAGCGTGTCAGCTGAAACATAATATATAAAATGGGCAACACCAACCATTGTATCGCATTGTTTCAAAGTTCACTCCCATCAAGTTGGGCAGCAGGAACGTGTCGCGACCCAAATCCCATGTCCCATCGCCAACATGAAGTGTGTTTGACGAGTACGTACTGCCCCCGGGAGCAGTAAGCGAGTCGGCCATTTTGTTGGTGGTCTGTTCAAGCTCTGCGTGATATCGAATCCCTGGAATGTCGGATTTACCGGAGATCTATCGAGATCCCCCGACCCGAAGAATGCACCATGCGACGTGATCGGCGGCAGGATAAGGACTTTGAATGACAGACAACCTGCGGTGCGGCTCGTTGTATCAAAGTTGCCGAAAATCGACTCTCTTCGTGAAAGACTGTTCGTGTCGCTCTTCACCTGGCGGTGAGCGTGAATAAGCGAACTGTAGAGTGGACGAGGAAGGAAGGGAGTGTCACAAGTCCAAGAAAGTCCGAGGTGACTAGGCTGAAGAGAGATTGGGACGCGATTGGAAAATTGACCAGAAGCCACGGAATCAATGAGAACGTAAGAGTAGTACAGAATCAACAACGGGCTGAGCGAATCCCTTGTCAACTGTTTACCGCGTTGGGTTTAGTGAGCCAGCACATAACCAGAGCAACGGGCTGACCGCCTTTCGATCAGATAATGTCATGTGATCCTATCAATTGCGGGTCACCTGATTCTTGTCATCACGAGACAGTCACACCATCGGAGCTCGTCATTCCCATTCTCATTCTTTCCGACACTTTCACCAGGTTTTCAAAATCCAAAGAGTGAGGCCTGACTCCTGCGGGGAGTTTCGGGCAACGATGGTACAGTACCAGTCGGAGATTCTCGTTCGGGCTCTGTCCCGGTAAGTGCCCCTTGGCCGATCATATCCGATAGTTTCCGTCAACGATACTGATAAGCTATGACAGCCTCTTAGGATGGATATAGTATGTTGAATGCAAACCAACTTACTCTTCATGGAGGAAAAGAGAACGACACACTGACCGTCTTGGCAGTATGCTCAGCTGGTCGGCGTCCTTCTACCCCCAGATTATAATCAATTACAGACGTAAATCAACATCGGGACTCTCGATTGATTTTCCAACAATCAATACACTGGGATTCGCATGTTATACGGTATACACAAGTGCCTTCTTGTATTCGGCCGTGATTCGCGAGCAGTATGCGGCCCGGCACCCGGCGTCGAAGGAACCCACCGTTCGTTTCAATGATTTGGCATTCGCTGTCCATGCCGTGGCCTTGTGCGTCATCGTCTACACGCAATTTTGGCCTTCAATATGGGGCTTCCATGTGTCTCGCTTCCAACGGATCAGCAAGACCATGCTCGGCCTGTTTTGGGGTTCTATCTTTGCGCCCATAGGGGTTATCTTGCTAGTGCTGATGCGAAGCCCGGACGGGGGGTATGACCCTTCGACATGGGCGTGGATTGACGTGGTGAGTGGTCCTGGTGGATCACGAGAGCTGAATATTCTAATACAGTCGATATTGCCTTTAGATCTATGCAATTTCATATATCAAGCTTGCCATCACCGTCTTCAAGTACGTGCCGCAGGCGTGGTTGAATTATAAGCGCAAGTCGACCCATGGCTGGAGTATTATTCCAATGCTTTTGGATTTGAATGGCGGTGTTTTATCGCTGGTGCAGTTGGTGCTTGACGCAAGCCTCCAGAGCGACTGGAGCGGCATCACGGGAAACCCCGTGAAGCTTCTTTTGGGTAATGTTACCATCTTTTTTGATCTCATCTTCATCGTTCAGCACTACATTTTATATTCGGAGACGTCGGATACGAAGAGGTCTCATGACGGAGAGACCAGGCCTTTGCTGGCCAACTCAGATGATCAACATCATGTATGATGGCGGAAGCAATAGAACATAGAACACAGGGGCCAAATGAGAGACATGTTTTTGGGGGAAGTCGCTATTTCGTAGGGATCTAGGTTGGAATCTCGATAGATTTGAGTTAATGGGGACAAAAGTCAATCGAGATGCGACGGTATGGCCGCTCTTCGATCATGATCAAATGGATCCATAACGCGCCATTGTAGGGCCTTGGTCTTGATAATCGAAGTTTACCATAGTTGTTAGTTAACTAAGTAGTTAATGATGAGCGGTGAGGTATTGGGCACCGTGGTAATAGGTTGACCAGGGCCTATGTCCGGGAGACAACGACTGACCGGCCGGTACTGACGCCGACCATTGCATGTAGGTGGCTGCTGGAGCGCGATAGATTCAAATGTACCCTCAGCCACAGTTTGATTGAGCGATATGGTTATCACCACATGTACTTGCCCGTTAGAGTTTGCCAGCCACCAGGCCGCTCGTAACGTTTTTCTTGACTCCGAGGCTCCCACTTCCAGAACAATTGTGGGCCGCTTATCACTGCGGCCCGGAGGCAGGTCCCTAGGCGCCTATTGTCCATCCGACTCTTTGGAGCAAACGATGCCTTGTATGCGCGTAGTTGTAAGCGACCAAAATGTGCCTCTTGTATTCGCCAAGACACGTTGCATCGCCGAATTGTACGTTAAGCTCACCTATGACAGCATTATAGGGTTTACCCGGTATAGTTAGTAGGAGATTAGTTAGTAGTCTATGGCTTGAGACATAGAGCAGAGGCGACTGACTTTCCCCTTACTTTTTTCTTTATCTTATATATTTCCTTAGATCCTTCTATATTCTATTTGGACCACACTCGTCTCTTTGTTACGTAGGACTTAGAAATAATTCCTTTGCTCTCTGTCACCTACTGTAAAATCCAAGTCCAAGAAGAATCATTTTCCCTCATTCAGTTCAATTCACCTCCCAAGAACCGATTAATTCCAAAGTACCGTAGGCATCGCGTGCCATGTCCAATCTGGCATTTGACAGACACTGCACTGTGTCCTTGTCCGTAACTCTCCAGTTAATCTTTGCACCTGGGTCATTGTCCTCCAAGGCACTGACTAAGACCCCTATCAAAAGTCCAATCATCTGGGGCCCAAATTGAGTTTTGGCTGGACACTCAAATGGGCGAGCTCCGAAAGGCATAAACGCTTCATTCTGTTCTTGCGACAGGTGGTGCCAGCGCAATGGCCTAAAGGCCTTCGCATCTAAGCCCCAGATGTCGTTGTTTAAATGACAGGCCTCAATATCGGCGGCGATGATTTTGTATGACTCGGGGTCTTCCGTGCTCCGGTTTTCGGCAGTGGGAGATCTTGTATTCTCCTGCCACCGGTACGCACGAAATACCCGGCGTGTTGGAGGGTACAGCCTAAGAACCTCCATCACAATATCCTTGGCTGACGCTGAGCCTGTTGAGAGAACTGTTCCTTCGGGACGCCATTCAAACTGTTTTTTCGAGGGCGACTCGGCAAATGCCTTCAACACACTGCACCACTCTGGGTCGGCAGTAATGAAAAAGCGCACCTGCAAGAAGCCACGAAGAACAACGCGCCACATGGTTTCAAATGACGGGAGAAGGAAGTTGAGTGCATTGTGTATTCCTTCTCCATGGCACGGGAACACTTCTTGAAGAACAGCTTGCAGCTCACGGTTGTCTTCGTATCTGACGATATGCCCTATTCCCTGTTTGGAGTTCATCCACCCACAATTGATGCACCGAGCCAGGTTGGCAAGCCTCAAGAGAGGAAGGTCACGATTAACTTCGGAATCATCGCAAATACAGGACAGAATAGCATGGAGGGTAAGGACTTGCACCAAGCTTGTAAGATTCACCCGAAAGCCATCAGGGCGATCCTCGCGAGAGCTCGGGCATTTCCAAGATAAATCATCGATATCGAAGCCGCCCTCAATCCAACTTCGAACTTGGTGGGGAAGACGACAGTTTATCTTGAATGGCTCGAAACGGGTGGAAATCCGATGTTTCATCTCTCTAACAAATTCCTTGGCGCGATTGCTGTCAGTAGTCGTAAAAGCATTGTGGATTCCAAAAACAGTCCGCAGCCCTCTACTTGGAAGGGCTTTCGATTCCTGTGCAGAAAGTTGATTCATCCTACCTGCACGAGGCACGTTGCCGGTCATCAACGTGCGACATAGGTTCGGATCTGAGATTCGCTCAACCTGTGGCTCGAGCTGTTTGGGTCCCAGAAAATGGCAAGTGTAAAGGACGACCATGGCCAGGGCCAAAATGAGTATGAGTTGGTTGTTTTCTGGAGAGCCTAAGATCCTGGGAATTAGAGACTTGTCCCCGGAGGCTTCCAGTGAGGATCTCAATAAGCCGTGTAGCCACATAACAACTGTAGTAGAAACGTAAGATATGTCATTCGCAGTAGCAGACTGAGATAAGTAGATATGGGAAAAGAAAGAGAGAGTGTGTGTGAGAGTGAGAGAACCAGAGACATAAGAGATATATGCTCTCATTGATGCGTTGGTGCCTCAGGAGCAGGCATCCAGTGTAGGTGTCCAATGTGAATCTTGGTTGGTTACAACTCAATATGTACATTAAGCATACTAAGGAGTATTAACCCGTTTGACGCCAGATTCAATCAAAGAAGAAGGTCATCAGTTCATTTCAGACTATCGTTGCTTGAGTTCGTACAAACGTTTTCATGACCCGTGTGCTAACCGCCAAAATCAAACCTGCAAACAACCAAGTATATGCCCAGAACACCATTTCCATAAAACCAGGGATAAAAGAACAGTATGTCAGAATACAAGGCTAAGGACTCTTGAGAGATAATCATTTTGCATGATTGACCATCTCTGCATAAACGTCATCGGGAATCTTCCGCACTAAAAGCACGGTCAAAGCAATAATGTCTTTGGCTTGCAGAGGTGGGAAAGATCGAAGAAGTTTGTTGGGACTGATCAATCTGTTAGATATCTCATCATCATGGGCAAGAACCGAACTTACCTCGGACTCTCAAGGATCTCATCCCGCATACGAATTAGCTGGGCAACAATGCACAGGATATTCAAATGCGGTCCATATGCAAAGAGAAAGTCCCACAAATGCAGTACCTCTGGTAATGGTGGCGTGCAAGCGCAAAGTGTGAGCACAGAAGGGAAAGCGTATAGCTCCGCATGCATGCCCTTGGAGAAGAGATATGTGGCCAATTTAGGCTCGACAATCTCCAAGCATCGGTCAACCAGCCGAAGGCCCCTGTGGACTCCATCCATGGTGCTCCGGACGTAGCCGGGGCATTCCATAGTAACAAACTGGTGAAAAAGAGCAAATGCCTCCACCTCACTGCGCCCCGCATACAAGAATGGCGCACATAGGACATTCATGCCCTGAACATAAATTGCGGTATCCCCCACAGCACCATCCGCACAGCCTGGCTCAGGCTCTTCTGCAATACTGGGAGGCGTATTCACCAGAAGCTCCATCTCCCGTCGTCGGGACGAGGAAGGGCGGGAGCGAGGCTTCACCTTGGAGTCGTGTAGTTTCCACGCCACTGCATTCAGCAACCGGATCAAACTCGCCTCTGTTACGCGGCGCTTAAAAAGAGGGTCGGTAGCAAGGGTGCGAAATGTATCATTGCGGATTTTCGCGTAGGCGGGGGAGCCACCACGGTGGACAAGAGCGAGGTAATCATCAGTTGGGAATGGAGGGACATGAAGAAGAATGAGCCAAAGGTATATGCGATAGGGAGACTAGAAGCAAAAAAAACAAAGGTTAATATTGCCATAGACACCTCAATCAGACAGTCAAAGCGCATACCATGCCATCTCCATCCGCATCCACCCTAGTCGATAGAACGAGATATTTCAGCTCTTGTAATGCCTCCTGGGTTCTCCCGTTTTGTGGGCCATCACGAAGCAGGTTCTCGAGAAGAGATCTTTTTAGCCCTATGCTCGAGCCTGTTTTCCGTGCTGGGCGCCTCTGGGTGGGAACTGGCGCGATAACCGCTTCACGAGTTGCCGCGTCACTGTTGGAACGCGCCCGTCGATGTACCGGCGCCCGGACAGTGTTATTTGCAGTTGTTGACAATGACCCAAAATCAGCAACGCGGGCATCTTGACGAGGAGATTGGGTCTGAGCAATAAGGGCATCGGAGGAGGTCAGGACCTGGTGAGACTGGATCTTGCGCAGTGTTCGCATCGTCCGCGGTGAGGCCGGGACCTCGAGGTCAGGGAGGTCCCAGGAAGGCTTAGATTTGGCCATTTCTGGATTAGTATCGCATTGGGATGCTTTGGAAAGGCATTTTCTCGTAACTTTGAAGTAATGGGAGTGAAGTTGATGTCTTGGGGCTGCGGTGGCTGGAGCTGGTTTTCTGCCGTTGGAGAAATGCGGAGCACGCGCCTTCGCCCACGACTCAACTGCTTCTTACTTTCTACTTGGGATAATTCATCTTTGATAGGTATATTGCATTGTCGTGACTGTTACACCTATCTGTATCGCCGGAAATAAGCAATAAGCAGATCATCAAAAGCCCCAAAACACCCCAACGCCAAGACAAGCATTCATACTATTCAAGCTTGCGCACTTCCTGCCTCGTGCCGATCACCATTCCCATTCTCTCCGCCCATGACGCTGCGGACGAACTCGCGGTACTGAAACACCTCGCCTCTCTTGGCTGCACCTCCGGACTTCGCAGCCCGGCCACCAAATGCCCGCCGCCCCGTAAACCCGCTGAAGACTTCGTCGATCTGTTGTTCTGTCAATGGCCTTCCCCCATCATCGGGCACGGTGTGTAAAAGGGCATCGCGTAGTTCAGCCACATCGATCTGACCATTATCGTCGTCATCAAATGCAGCCAGGGCATTAAGAAGGTCTTGGGAAGAGGACATGGGAGCCATCAACTCAGACAATGTATCCAGGAACGTCGCGAAGTTGATGGTCTGGCTGGAACTTGACGGAAAGAAGCGCGACAATGTAGATGGCGAGGAATCTTGGCCTGTGAGACTCCAATTTAATAACCATCACTTGCTTGGGAGTGAAAGGGAAACGATGCACCTACCTAAGTTCCTAAGCACATCGGCCACATCATCCTTGTTGACTAGCCCATCGTTGTCGCGATCGAGAACCTGGAACGCCTCTCGGATCTCTCGCGCCACATTGGGGGGAAGTTTTGCGGCAGCGTCTGTACCGGCACCTCCCGTTCCACTTGAGCGGATTCCCATAACAGGTGATGAATGTCCAGGGGAACGCGCGCCTTTGGTGGGGGAGGGAGGCAGCTCTCTGGTGAACTTGGGCTGCGGGATGGGATCCGTCCTCGGGGATACGGAATCATCATCGGCGGCCGTATATGACTGGTTAAGCTTGCTAGGTGATACAATCGGTGTATGGCCACTTCTACTTGGAGAGCTACCGGGCGTGCCAGGACGAGCTGAGGGCGGGGAGTTCGGTGTCGAGGGCCGCCGGAAGGGCGATGCCCGCGGTGACCCAAAGGATAGTGGCGATGGCTTGAATGCAGGATTGCTTGACTGTATCATAGTTAGCGACCAGCACTCTCAAGTGTCAATTGTCATTTCATATCGTACCATTGTGTGGGGGTTGAGGTCGAAGTCTCTCATTACATAGTTGGAAAGCAAGTAAACAATGCCCCGGCAACAAGTCGGCCCGAGCACGTGCGGTGATCAGATTTCGGTTTTCGGAGCTGTCGAGTTGCGGTGGATCTATGTATGTATCAATCGGAGCTGTCGATTGCACTAGTATCCGTGAAGATTCGATACATAATTATAATATGTGAAATTCCACTCCATACTCTGTACCCAGTGCCTCTTCGGACTGAAGGACGAAGTACAGAGTAAACTGCAAGCTGTTATCGTCTATCGCCCCCCGCGGTGGAGATCCGCCTTTTTTTTGACCCCTGAACCACCAACCACCGTTTTGGCTGGATCCGCGGTGATTGGCACGATTTGGACACCTTGAACATCGACCTTTGTGGACATGCCGTCCGATCCTTCTCCTTCCTGACTTCCCCTCGACCCTCAGCTATGGCGTCGACGCTGCCGTATCGACCGTCGAACGAAACACTGTCGACAAATCTCAAGACGAATGGCCTCCCTCGGCTGTCCCCCGCACCCTCCTTCGTAGGTCGCTCACCCAGCGGCTCGCATTCCTCAACCAGACGCACATCCACCGACAATGCGGTCGGCTCCAAGCCTCGGCGGTGTAAATCGCAATACCCGGTGGATTCGCCCGAGCGCCATGTGGAATACATTCTGGTGGCCTCCTTCCACATCGACCGTGGTCCGATCATGGAGCACCAGTATCCTGCTGCGATAAGTGGTGATGAGAGCATGCTAGCGGAGCTGATGCTTCCCGATCAGACCCACGTGCGGAGTCAGGATTGGACCATTTTCTTCCTGCACAAGGACACTAGCGGCGACGACGACGAGGAAACGGAGGGTGGAAAGAAGAAGAAAAAGCGCAAGTCAAAATATCATGGAAATGAGGAAGGCGCCGACATTCAGCATGAGAATCCAGACGAGGCTTCCGACGGAGACAGCAGTGATGACGACGAAGAGGGCGGGGAAGGCCCGCCCTTGATGTATGTGCTGAACTTGGTGAACACAAAGCAGGATAACACGGTTCGACGGTACGTCTATGTCGACCCTTCTTGGTGATTGCGGAGAGCTAGGGGCTAACAGACAGCCAGTGGTGCCGTCGTCAAGGCCATGGCCATCTGTACACGACATTCATTCCTTCACATCTACAAGGTAAAGCACTCACCTAATACTCGTACAAACGGCATGCAACTTACAATCATAGCCACTCCTTCTGCTCGCGCTAGAAGACTACTTCAAGTCACCCTACCCCGAGACCCTCGCATCACTCTACGACGCCGTCAACAACATGGATCTCTCTCTAATGCCCAAGATGTCCATACTGGAGCGCCATATTCTACAGTCCAGCAACACCAAGGAGATGTTCATCGAGAAATTTGAGCAGATGATCCGGCAGCGGGAGGAAGAAGAGATGGAGGATGGCGAATGCCCGCCATCGCCGAAGAAAATCAGTCGATATGTCTTGCCGAGGGACACACACGAGTTCGAATCGAAAGTGGTTTACCACGATATTCCCATTCCGGTCAAAATTCCCACCGTGATCTGGCCGGAGACTGTGGGCGACTTCTCCCTAGTCAAGCTTATCCAGACGTTCGCTGGACCTCATGCCACCTCCCCTCAACCTTTTCCTATCCACCCCCATTTGACCACTAGTGGTCCATTCACGCACCCGATAATCGTTCTCGTCAACTCCATTCTCACGCAGAAGCGTGTCGTCTTCCTTGGACATAATCGGCCATCTGGAGAGGTGGCCGAGGCAGTCCTCGCGGCCTGCGCACTAGCATCTGGTGGAATCTTGCGCGGATTCACCCGCCATGCTTTCCCCTACACCGATTTGACCAAGATCGATGATCTACTCAAAGTCCCTGGTTTCATTGCGGGCGTGACCAATCCCACCTTCGATAATCACCCTGAATGGTGGGATGTCTTGTGTGATCTGCCGACGGGTCGTATCAAGATCTCGAGCCACGTTGAGTCTGCTCCCGTAACGGAAGGGCTTCTATTCTTCCAGCAGCAGAATGCACTTTTGCCAAATCATACTTCGCACGCGAACTCGGATCCGACGGGGGACAATCTATTCATGCAAGATATCCTGCGCAGCATTGCCAATCGACATGGCGAGAATGCAATCCGTGCAAAATGGCGGGCCTACATCACTAAGTTCACCCGAGTTGCCGCGGCCTTTGAGGAGACTGTCTACGGTGCCTCAAACCTCTACATCATCGGCCCTGGGGAGGAGCTTTCACCTGATAGCCCCACTGGCCAACAGACCGATGCGTCAGACCCTTCATCGCTCCGGGGGCATGGCTACGTGTGGCCCGATGAAATTGCCAAGCAGCGTGAACTATCTGCGTCGGTTTCACGAATCGAGGGCTGGCGGAACACTCGGTCATATTACTCCTATATTCAAGATATCGCCGCCATGTACTTCCCTGCTCGGCCCATTCAACGACCCGACTTGCACCATCACCATGACAGGCTGCGGACTTTGAAGTTATCCCATGCCGAGTCTGCGGCTATCTACATGGCTCTCTCTCATGCCGTCAAAGACTATGCCGGTATCTGCCAATTATTGACAGTGGCACCTGAAAATCAGGCGGGTCTGTTCTATCTCAGCATGGGACTGTTCCACCCTGATCAGGTCGTCCGTGAAGCGACAGCTGCATTACTTGATCGTATCGCTTCACACCCGGCCGGCCGTCATTTCTGGGCCCACCTCAGTCGTTTCGTGAAGCTGGCTTATTTCCGGGTGAAGCGTGATCGCGATGCAGCCCAAAGCCCGAGCTTGGGCCCCAGTTCTCCTACGGCAACCAACCCAGGTATTAGTTTCGGCGGTGAGCCGCAAAGCCTAGTTGGCGTTGCGCTCGGGGACAGCATGTCCCGGAGAAGCTGAACGTCTGTCGATTCCATCTTTGCTTTTGAGCGCTTCCTTCTTATACCCGTGGACACCCCCTTTTCACGTACATACCTTTCTTTTTACTGTTCAATTTTCACGAAATGACAAGGATCTATACCTGTTTGGTTGTAATGCTCATCGTTGACTGTATCTGCTTGTCTAGATTTTGTTCTGCATCTACTGATGCTTGTCTCCTGTCGCGGAGACTCCTGGATATATTCTTCGCTATTGCTGTTTAGGGAAAACAAGCTTCGTCTTTGACCGCATTCCAGTACCTAGGTAATTTGCATTTCTTTCTCCGCGGTTCTTCCATCAAAACGCAGCAGGTTTAAGGTTACCAACCTACGAGTCAGAAGAGTCCGAGAGAGATCTTTGGTACCTTGGCTGGTTCCAAGGTTGCTGGGCATTCGACCTCAAGGGAACATCGAGTTGAAACGACATGGGAATGGTATTTGCTAAGGTTATGAGTGCCACTTTGCAAGGTTCATCTGCATGCGCTCGGCATTCGTTGAGTGCAGGTGGCAGCCAACGCGGTAGCCCTGGAGGGTGGATTTGTGCAAGATATGGATCTATATGCTGCTGCGTGCATTGGACGACATACTCCCTAGGCAGCTAAGGAGTATAGCTCTCCTCTTATTATAGAGTTTCGAGCTTCAATCCTGACTCTCATCCCTCTCAATAATATTGATAAACAGCAGACGTCTTCACATCCCCACCCCTGGCAGGTCTAGGAGGATCGCAGACAGCATGAGTAGCGCCACTGCCATATTCAAATCCATGCTGATAGAAGATGCTGACAATCTCGTCTCTGTGGAGAGTGATGGCGCGCGAGAGGGGTGACTGTTTATCAACATCCTGCCGATTCGGGTCTGCACCACACAATAAGAGCAACTCCACCATCTCGATGTTGCCTCTCTCCACAGCTTTGTAAAGAGGCGTCCGGCGAGGATAACCGCACTTGTCCACCAGTGCTCCACGGTCGAGCAGAAGCTGGGCAGTTTCTATGCGGTTGTTGTCAGCCGCACAAACCAGTGCCGTGGCACCATTCGAATTCACTGCGTTGGGATCGGCACCCCATTCCAGTAGTAACTTGGCCATGCTCAAGCTTCCGCTGGTAGCAGCTTGAGAGAGCGCAGTCCGGGCGATGATCCTCCCACCGTCGGGCTCAGTACCGTGCACCAGCAGTAGCTGGGCAATGTCATCGAGTCCTCGGAGTGCAGCAGTTCCCAAAGCAGTCTCGCCACGCTTGCCTATCTTGTCCGTTTTGGCACCGTATTCCAACAGCAGCGAGACCACATCATCGTGGCCGTAAGAGATAGCAACCATCAGCGCAGTCTGGCCCTCTGAGTTCATCGTGTTCACGTCGGCACCTCTATCCAGCGCGAACTTGATCGAGTAGATACCGCCCATTTGAACCAATGCGATAAACTCGTCTTTGGAACTCGTCAATTTAAACTTCATTCGGCTCATCAGACTGGGCTTTTTGCCCGGCGCGATTACAGGCACGGCTGGCTGTGGTCTCGATGCTGTAGAGCTGGATATACTTGCCCTGCTTCCAGTCCTGCTGTGTCTCCTGGTCTCTGTTTCCACGGGAACGGGCAGCGTGCCAGGCTGCCACGCCTGCGGTACCACCTGCTTGTCCGTGTCTTCGGGCGTCAAGCCTGGTTCTGATAGCACGGGAATCGGAAAGTCATCAATCGGCGAAGTTATAGTGGCCCACGAATGTTTGGAAGAGTCATCCGTGTCCTGAAGCTCGAATGCGACGGGAATCGGGAGGTTCTCGTGCATTGCTTCCTTGTCGGAAAGGCCCTTTTCTAAGGGCTCGACTTGAGGCTCAGCCGGGTGATCTGACGGTCGTGATATCGGCTCTAATGGGTCGGCAGCTTGTAATGTCGTGATATTCTTAAGAATATCCTCCTCGTACGCCTTTCGCAGAGTCGACATGATAATGTCACGATCTTGGGAAGACAATTGAGGGGCGATGCCAACATCTTGCAACTCTTCTTGCAGCTTTTCCCACGCGGTTTCTTGATCTATACTTCGAGAGGTATCATCCAGAGCACTCGAAACAACCTTGGCCTTTCGCTTGCCGGACTTTACATCCTCGATGAAACCCTGCAATAGGCGATTCACATTATTTTGCGATGATCTGAAAACAAAGTCAACATAGTCGCCGTCTCGGCAGCGAGTCAACGCACATCATCATATTAGCATTCACGACACTCAATTCGAAGATCAGATCCGAGAATCGCGCGCGAATGTCCGAAATATGGCTCTGCGGTCCCACCCCCGCTTCAGGGTCTTTCTGAAGCTTTTGCAAATCCAGAAGCGCGTGGTGACAGCTCTCCAATATCTTCTCTAGTTCCGGACTGGCGCCATCCAGGAATGAAGACTGTGCCTCAGCGGTGCTCAGCACCGTCAGGAGCAAACCAAGTTCGTTTTGCGCCTGATTGATCGGGTCTGTCGATTCGCGAGTGGAGTCATAGAGCGATTCGGCCAATGGTCGGAGGACGGCGATTTGGTGGCAGTACGCAGGCTGGGCGCCTGGAACCTTGGGTATGGCCATCATAGGTGGAAATAATCAAATGCAATGCCTTTTGCCAAGAGCCAAGGCTGCAGGGTTTATTGAAAGAGGAGAAATGCGGAATTGTTGGGAATTTGGAGCTGAGCGATCATCTCAAGGCTGTGCGTTTTCCCGCCCCCAACTGATTGACCCCTCACACTTGCATGATAAAAATGGTAAACACGGCGATATAAAGATCTGCATTTAACAAATGGTGCTCCGTACTGATTGAACTATGTGGTTGACAAAAATTGGATATAAACAGATGGGCTATTCGCTGACATCAGACATGACCCTATCTCCAGGAAAAAGATAAAGCACCCTTGGGTACAAAAACACAGAGTATAAAGTAGTATTAAAACATTAAATTAGTTCCGTTCGTATGGCCCCAAGCGCGAGTCCGAGTCCCAGTACCGAGACAATGAGCCGGATATCGGGCAACGGTGCTGTCAACCCGGCACCAGACGTGACAATGTCGCTGCCGACGGTGACATTGGCATTGACATAGCCAGCACCGCAGACATTATTGATTATTCTGGCCGAGGGCAGATACGTGGTGTCGAGAGCCTGGCCGTCGACCGTGGCCCAGTGGGCGAAAATGTTCATAGTATTCTGCAAGCACTGGCCACAGGTCAGACGGCCCGAACTGACGATGCTGCCGAGGGGCATAAAATAGAGAGTGTAGTCATTTGGGGCGGTAGTGTTCTGCACGGCTTCGACAAAGCAGTAGTTCTGTGTCGTGGGATTGGTAAGACAAGTCGCGAGATACATCGGCTTGTACGCCATCAAGTCTTGATACGTGCCCTGCACAATAGAATTATTCGATTTATAGTCCTGCCCACAGTTGTCCCGGTGGAGCATTTGTTCGGCCAGGTCGGTCATGATGGAGGCGCACTTGGACATGGGCTGCGAGCACGCGGTGTTGAGGACGCGCGTGGTGGCAGTGGCGGAGGCCAGCGTATGGAAAAAGGAGTTGGAGTTCTCCAGCAGTAAAGACACGGCGTGGCAGTCCATCACAGTCGTGTTGGACAGAAACTTCTTGAAAAATGATACACAGGAATCACTGGCAAAGTTGATGGACACGGTGTCAAACGGGGTAGGCATATCCGAACTCGAGGTTCGGTGTAGTAGAAGACCACCATTTGCTTCTATCTCGGCCGATCTCGTCTCAGCATGAAACGTGTTTCCGAACTGGAATGCATATTCCTCGTGGTGATCGTGATCATCGGGGATATCTCCACTCGGAGCCGCAGCCGATCGCGGAATGTTGACAAGATCTGATATAGTTGTAGACTGAGCCACTGTGGATGCAGGTAAAAGGCATATAATGAGCATTAGAATTAGCAGGCTCTGATAAAAAGAGCCGGTAGCTTTGAACAAGCGAGGCCCGGATGAAGGAGAGTGGGTTGGGATTGAAGAGAGCGACACGCTTCGACTGGAAGCGGAATTGGGATCCATGATAAGATCGAAGTAACGAACGACGTAGCCGGGGGCTGAAAGCAACAGCGCGACAGAGCTAAAGGCTATGAACTATGCGACATGACAGTGGCAGTCATAAGCCCTCTGGGAGGTCAGCTCGACATGAAGGGAATGTAATGGCGCGAAAGGGTAGAAAAGTAGACAAAGATGGGGATGATTAGACTTTGACTACTGGACGACATGAACTTGGCAGAACGCGCTAGTGAATTAGCTGGAGTCGACGGAGGACTAGATCGTTCGGTGGAACTCCGCGGGGGAGAAGTTGAAGGGGTTAGAGATTGGGCCCATGTTGAGATGAGCAGACATGTCTGGGAACATGTCTAGGATGAGTCTAAGATCATATTCAATGTCATATCCTAAGATAGAACACGGAACTATGAATATAGACCATGATCATCCATGATCTCCTCAACGATAAGACGATGATAGTGCTATCGCCGGTGAACGGAACCAATTAGGTAAGAGAGAACTTCGTCATTTCCCCCACGTCGACCTTTCTTTACTCTTTTACTACAATCATGTCTGAATCCCTCGTGCCCGAAACCAGGGTACTGGCAGTGGCCAGCCATGTAAATGTTCCCCTCCCCATCTGTGCACTCGATCTAACGTATCTATCTCTAGGTGGTGTATAGGTACGTGATCATCATCGTGTCTTACGCTGTCTGGAGTCATAGCTAACAGCCCACCTGGTACCAGCCATGTGGGAAATTCCATGGCCACCTTTGTCATGCAGTCCATGGGATGTGAGGTCGCCTCATTGAACACGGTGCATTTCAGTGTGTCTCGCCTCGGATAATTCCAGTCGATGATAGTCAAATAACCCCCATGATACAGGCAACCACACCGGATACCGGCAGTTCAAGGGCACTCGCGCAACCGCCTCGGAAATTACAGACCTCTACCAGGGTCTCTGTCAGAGTAATCTGACGGACTTTGATGTGATGCTGTCCGGCTATGCCCCCAGTGCTGCCGCCGTAGAAGCTGTGGGCAACATTGCCATTGACCTGAAACGGAAGGCCGAGAAGAAGCCTGGCTCATTCTTCTGGGGTGAGTAGATCTCCAAATCTTCCGGTTATATAGCCTTTTAATAATCATCGACCTAGTATTGGACCCGGTCATGGGTGACCAGGGTCGGCTGTACGTCAACGACGATGTCGTTCCGGCTTACAAGAAGATCATCCACCACGCAGACCTTATTCTACCAAATCAATTTGAAGCTGAGTGTGTTACACCTTTACCTATCGTCTGGAAATCGAATATCCCACGTCTAACCCCAACCCGCAGAGTCCTCTCCGGAATTAAAATCACCTCTCTCGCCACTCTGGCCGAAGCCATCAGCGCCATCCACCGCATCTACTCCATTCCGCATGTCATCATTACCTCCGTTCAGCTTTTCAAGCTGTCTCAGTCGGGTAACACCCCCAGTCCGCCGGAAAACTTCCTAACCGTCATCGGCTCCACCACACAGTCCGACGGCTCGCCGCGCCTTTTCCGGATCGACGTACCAGCTCTCGATTGTTTCTTTAGCGGCACGGGCGACATGTTCGCCGCCCTGATGGTGGCCCGGCTCCGTGAAGCCGTTGTGGCTGCTGATGAAGATCTTCGAACCACCCTGTCGTGGATTTCCCCCGACAATGTCCCGGCCAGTAATCTGCCCCTGGCACAAGCGACTTTGAAGGTGCTCTCTAGCATGCACAGCATTCTCGAGCGGACCATAGTGGCCCGCGATGCGGAGCTGGCGGCTACCGTATCCGAACAGAATGGAGATGGGAACGCTGAAGAGCAGCAGAAGCGCGACCATCTGCGCCGAACTAAAGCTGCCGAGGTGCGGTTGGTCCGGAACGCGCATTTATTGCGGGATCCTGTCGTGCGATTCGAAGTGCAGCAGTGGTGCAAGGAAGATCTCCCGGCACAATTGAAATAGAGGTACAGTGTGAGACCAATATTGTATATAGATCCATCATTAGATCCCGACAAAGTACATTCATAATTTTTGCGATTGAGTCATTCTCGACACGTAAATTCATTAAATCTTGAGAAGTCTGGTTCAAAATATCTCCCGTTTTGCTATACTCAAACGCCGGTGCTGCCGAATCCACCCGCACCGCGGACGCTCTCCTCCAGCTCCTCGACGACGGTGACTTCGGGGGTGTAGATCTGTAGGCTGTCAGAACAAATCATTCATGAATGAGCCGTAACGAAATCAACTTACCCGCTCCAGAACCAGCTGGGCAATGCGATCACCCTCCTTGACTGTATCCCCACGCATTAGCATTAGTAAATAAACCGCCTCCCATGAATCATGACCACATTACCGGGAAAATCGACGTCGGAGTGGTTGAACAGAAGCACCTTCACCTCACCACGGTAGTCAGCATCGATGACACCGGCACCGGTGTCAATGAAGTGCTTAGAAGCGAGACCGCTACGAGGAGCCACGCGGCCATCTAGATCCAGGAATCAAATATTTAGCCACCATTCATTCCAATTGCCATTGCCCATGGCGAATGACCCTGGCAACTTCGAACAAAGCATCGGGTCGACATACAAGTTCCCTCGGGCACTGCAATCGCAATGCCGGTGTCAACCATAGCCTTCCCCTTGGCGGGAATGACTGTCTCCTTCGCACTGTACAAATCGTACCCCGCAGCGAAAGCCGAACCCCGGGTGGGGGCCTTCGCAGAGCCCACCAGCTTCTTGACGAGCAGCGGCGGCAGAGGTTGCTGGATAGAGGTCACGGCAGGGGCGGTAGGGACAGTCATGGCGTCGGTCTTGGTGCGTTTAGGGAGAGGGGAGGCGGGGAGGGAGGGGGGTTCGCGAGTAGTAGTAGGAATGGAGTCGGCGGGAGGGGTGGTCTCTTTGGTCATGGCCAGAAAAAGAATGAGAATTCGAATTGGGCAGAGAGGAAGGAAAGAAAAGGTCTGATCAAAACAGGGCCCCACAGAATTACGGTGTGGTTCGCGGTGAGCTTTTCGCAATCCCTTGCGTGTGGTGCGGGACGCGGCGCGCGTTCCGGCGGTGAAAGGTGAAGTCAAATGGGGTTTGCGTGGTTTGCATGTTGCTCTCCCCGCTCATAGACGGCCGAGGGTTCGCTGGGGCCGAGGTTCAGAATCCTGGGGTTGACTTTATCTCCACTTCAGTATATTCAAATGAACACCTGATTCTTTGCCATTCTTTGCCGTGTTTCCTTATTTGCATCTTGCATCCTCATCATGGCGGGAGAAGTCCGCCTGCCCATAGATCTCCCATCGTTGGAGCGGTATATTGACCAGCATGTGCCCTCTCTCAAGTCCCCTCTGGGACTGAAGCAGGTGAGACTACACAACCGGGTCTAGGTAGCATGGACCGATGACTCACGATATATAGTTCGGATTCGGTCAATCCAACCCTACTTACCAGCTTACGAGCGCCGATGGCAAACAGTACGTCCTTCGCAAGAAGCCCCCGGGCAAGCTGCTTTCCAAGACGGCACATCGGGTGGAACGAGAATTCCAGATCATTCAGGCACTGGGCCAGACCGATGTACCGGTGCCCGAGGCTTTATGCCTCTGCGAGGATAGCAACGTGATTGGCACACCATTTTACATCATGGAGTTCCTGGATGGGCGACACTTTACAGACCCGGCGATGCCTGGAGTGAGCGCGGAGGAGAGGAACGCACTGTATGTGAAGATATCCTTCAATGATCCAGAATAACAGCGAACTCGCAACTCACAGTTCATAGATGGAAATCTGCAGTGGAAACGCTGGCCAAATTCCACCGGGTCGTTCCCAAGACCGTGGGTCTCGAGAAGTTCGGCAAGCCGAGGGGATTCTACGACCGACAAATTGCAACCTTCACGACGGTGTCCAAGGCGCAGGCACAGGTGGTCGACGTCGACACCAAGGAACCGGTGGGCGAGCTGCCGCACTTTGACGATATGGTGGAATTCTTTGCACACAAGGCCACGCAGCCGCGCGATCGAGGCACACTGGTTCACGGAGACTACAAGATCGACAACATCATCTTCCACCGGGCGGAGCCGCGAGTAATCGGAATTCTAGACTGGGAAATGGCGACCGTGGGCCATCCACTATCAGACTTTTGCAACCTGACGAGCCCTTACATCATGGACGGGGCGGACAGTCAGAAGGAGATGTTCCAAACCGGGCGAGTGCCGGGGTTGCCGTCACGCGAGGACTGCGTGCGCTGGTATAGGGCGGTGGCGGGATACGATCCGGCAGAGGACATTCTCTGGGGTGATGCGTTCTTTGCCTTCCGAGGCTCCGTAATCATGCAGGGCATTGCGGCCCGTTTTGCAGCCCGCCAGGCAAGCAGTGCACGGGCGCTCGACTACGGTAAGCGGGCCAAGCCATTTGCACTGTATGCGTGGGAACAGGTCAAGCAGGTACAACGGCAGTCTCAGCAGAAGGGCAAGTTGTAGAGCTGAAAGTCTGTATATACATCGAGTAAAACTCGAAACTCATTAGTTAGTTAGAGAAGGATGTAACTCATTACCTGGTCAAACACTTGCGCAGGGACCTTAATGTCAGCGGCACCATGCGGTCCACGTTGGGGGGTCGAGAACCCGTCTATTGTCTATTTTCGTGTTCGTGCGTTACGCACCACTTTTTTCAATTTTTATTATTAGTTTTCTTCCGCCATATTCCCGTTCTCGGTCTCGCTCTCGGGGAAGTCGGAAGGAAGGTTACGTGTCCCGGGCAGATTACCATTGGTCAGAAAAGAAAGAGGGGGAAAAGAATGAAACTATGTTTGGCCCTGAGGCTCCGGTAAAGTGAGGCTGAGGGGTGTGAAGAACCCAACGTAAACAAACCCACATGAATCCACAACGATACCGAGTATATCTAACCCGTAACCAGTACTGGTAGCGCTAGGCGAAGAAAAAGTGCCGCAATGAAATCTCGGCGCGGGCTGCGTATACCTGGAAGTTGGCAGGAGGGGGGTGACCGGCTTCTCCTGAAACGCAACGTGGATCTTGTTGCGTTGTCAATCCTTGGAGAGGGGTTATGTTACTCGGTGATCAAGGACGGTAGATGGTAGAATGAAGTATAAGCTCATAGACCATGATCACAATTATGATCACGAGTAGAGGCAGTCGAGGGGAGGGAAAGGGAAAAGGGAAAGAAAAGAGCGGTGCCACTTGGATTAACCGGTTAACCCATTCGACCCCGGCTGATGACATGACTCCGAAGTGCGAATAGTGGAGCCTAGCAAAGGAGAAGAGAATCCTGGGATGTGCGACCGGGCCTCAAATCCTCCGACCTGTCATCTGCTTCGAGTCTGGTGACTGTATACAACCGGCGATATAGGAAGACGATAAGGAAATGATGGGAAACAGAAGATAGGGAAAAGGAAAAAAGAAGAAGAAGAAGAAAAAGGAAAAGGTAAAATAAAAAGGAAAGACAAAAACGAACAGAGCCTCGAGTGCAGATGGCCCACTCAACTTCCAAGAGCCTCAATCCCGCGTCTCCTCCGTTCTCTCTCCAATTTCCCCTCTTTTTCTTCATGTTCAATTTTCCTCTTTTTTTTAAGCCCCTTATTTTTTAGGTTCTATTGTTCTATTTTTCCTTTTTCGCTTTCTACTGATATCATATTATACTCGTTTTTGAGCCTCAACTAGATCTAACCTTTCCCCCCTCGGGCCACCCTACTGTAAGTCTCCAGCCCCTGGCCTTTTTACCTATCTTCCCTCACCATTTCGGTTCTTCTGCTTTTACGCTCCTTCTTCCCCTCCGTCCGTCCTTCCTTGTGTGGCCGTAGCTCCGTTGCCGGGGCTATGAGGCTCCCCACGGATATAACACTCCGGGCCGTCCGCTAAAGGGTACACAGATACGGTCTTCACATGGTGTTCGATCCACTTTCCTCCGAATAACCAGCAACGACCCTACCGGCAAGGCAGACGGGCAGCTCTATGCTCCCAGTCTTGTCTTGATGACGTCCGACAACTATGACTCGGACGATGCCATGAACCGCTCCCCGCCCCCGGTGTCGCAGACCGTCAAGTACCAAGTAGAGGAGCCCCTCCCGCCGTTCTTGTCCAGCGACGCCGTCGCAAGCGCTAAGGGAACGCCGGATCGTTCCCGTAAGCCGCACTTGCCGGAATCCCAGACCCAAACGTGTCATGGCGACTCCGTGCTGATCGAGTATCTAGCGCCAGACCGTCCGGATATCGCGGCCCATGCCCTCAACTTCCCGCTGGCGAATTCACCCCCGAGCAGAAAGAGAATTGAAAATGATTATGCAGCGGAGAAGGTGCAGGTGCCTTTGCCGCAGGCGCCGGTGCAGGTGTCGCACGATCTGAAACGTGAAGGTGGAAGTGGAAGTGGAAGTGGAAGTGGAGATGAGAGCGAACGTGATAATACAAAACCGCCGCGCAACGAACCTCTCCCCCCACCGCTAGCACCTATGAGCAGCAATACCGTCTCCGTGTCGCCGAAGGAGTATCCCAAACTGCCTTCGATTCAAGCTCCGGACCGAAGACCCTCCGAAGACCGCCTGGGGACATCTCTCAACAACTCGACCAGACGATCCCCCGACAATATAATATCACTTCCCTCTTTTCACTCCTTACACTCACCTCCCTCGTCATGTGTGGCAACTTCTCCAGACTCTGGCAGCGGCAATAGTCGAGTCCTTCCACCTATCCGATCCGCCCTCGACGGACTCTCACCCACCGCGTTTCCTCCTCACCCCCGACTCGGCGGGTTACCACCTCTATGCTCCTATCCCGGGTCGACATCATCACGCCACGACTCGCCCCACGACCGCCAATTACCTCAACTCCTACCGCAGCAAATCCCACCCAGTCCGTTTTCGCACTTATCACCCGTCAGCACCAAGGATGCTTCCAACAACCCATCTCCTGCGTCGACTGCACCGTTCTGGCGAGGGCCACCGCCTCCGCCGCCTCCATCCGAGCCAATCTATGCGGCATCTCCCTACGACATGTCGCCCATGACCGCGAAGAGCCCCGCGACAGGCTATCCCACTCCCATAGAGCAGGTGGGCCCCACCCAGGGGTCCGGGGAACGGTCTTCGTTCGACTCCCAAGCATCCGCCAATGGGATCCCTGCTACGGGCAGTTACAAATGCACACATCCCGGGTGCACGGCGGCGCCCTTCCAAACGCAATACCTCCTCAAGTAAGTGTAGCGCCGCATAGACAAAAGCCTTTTGTCCTAACGTGCGAACAGCTCCCATGCAAACGTGCATTCTCAAGACCGACCTCATTTCTGTCCCGTAGAAGGCTGCCCACGTGGCGTAGGCGGGAAAGGATTCAAGCGCAAGAATGAGATGATGCGCCATGGCCTAGTGCATAATTCCCCAGGCTATGTCTGTCCTTTCTGTCCCGATCAACAGCATAGATACCCGCGGCCCGATAATCTTCAACGGTGTGTAACTCTTGATAACAAGGCTGTCGAGCCCTATTGACTGATTCGTTGCTCTTGGATAGACATGTTCGCGTCCATCACGTCGATAAAAACAAAGACGACCCCGTCCTCCGACAAGTCCTCGCACAGCGGCCCGTTGGCAGCTCCCGAGGCCGACGGCGGAGAATGAACTCATAAGCTGTACCGGGACTTTTGCCCTCTACCTTCGTTTATTAACAACTTACGCGTAACGAATTTCCCATCTGTGATACCTTTCCTGTCCAGCTCTGTTCCCACTCCCTCGTCTGTTCCTTTTTTCTGTTTTTCAATGATACCACATGTCAATATGTTAGAAACACGACGATACACACGCCATTCGTTATTTAACAGCGTGTCTTTGGAAACGGTCACTCGTTTTTCTTCTCTTCGATGCGAGATATTTTGTCTTTTTCTCTTGTGTTTGATTTTGGGCCATGGTCTGCAAAAGGCCGATAGCAGAAAACGAGGAGTTTGGCCTGTTCTTTCGTATTCTCAAGTTCTTTGAAATCATCTCTCGCTCGAAGGTTCTATTCCAAGGGTTACTGACCAGGTGATCTGGAGAATACCCACGGTTCTTAGGGTAGTGTGCGCAAGTACCACCATGGAAGAGGCAATGAGACGAGATGTTCCGAGATATACCCATTAGAACAATGACATGAGTCCGTAGTTCAACGCAAGACGACTTACGACTTAGCGTGTGATGAACCAGGCTAACCCAGGCTAAACCCCATAGCGTCTCCGTTGGAACAAACAGGAGACTTTGGCCTTCAATAGGGGGAAACAAGTAAGTTTTGGAGTTTCATAGTCCATTCGACACTGCAGAACAGCGAGACGTCTAAGCCCCGTCAGCCAAGTATTTCGTTTCGGCAAGCAATGCGATCCTAGTTAAGGACACCTCAAGTGTGCCTCTGCAATGTGCACTCTCAGCTCGACTCGAATAGAATGTGACGTAGTATTTATGTCTTAGGTTCAGATCAAAGCCAAGGCTATTTTTTGGTTTCTCTGTCAGCAGTGAAAATAGAGAGGCATTGCTTGTCTGGGATTGGAATTGGTGTTGGTGTTGGTGTTGGTGTTAGTGGACGGTTGATCTACGAAGATGGCTAGGGCTGTGTTTGAGGGCTATTTTTAACATGTCGATCTATCACTTTATTCAAAGGGGGATGAAGGGCTATAACTGAGGGGCCGTAATACATCTTAATACATAGTACGAGAATGGGAGGCAATAGTTAAAGTAAACAACTTATTTCATCTAGAAATGCCTAGTCGTTACCTGTATATGAGGCAGTATTGTCAGTGACAAGAAACCCGATCTTCACTTTCGCCTCGTTTGATTTTGAATGTCTATACATTGCTCACCAGGAGTCAATTTATTCCGTGTTCACCTTGTTCACCGTGTCCTTGCCCACCGGTAATTATACAGCCAAAGAAAGTGTATACTGAGCCCGTTTAGCCGTGTAACCATAAAGTAATCATGTCCCAAATCGAGGGCATCAGCGACTGCCACCTCGATGAATCCGTCGCATATGATCCTTCATATTGTCGACGCGACTAAACACCCGCCCACACCCGTCCCACTCGCAGACGACGCCGGGGTTATGCTTTGCCTCATGGCGGGCACGGTCCTTCTTGCTCGAGAATCCGCCCTCACTCGACTGCGGGCAGCCTTCGTGCCGACAAAAGAGGTGTTTTCGGTGCCGGTTAAAATGCTTGCGGAGATCACAGCCTCGACGGAACAGCGCCTGTGACGTACAGGCAGGGTACGCACAGCGCCAAACACCAGCTCCGGCCGGAATCCCGTATCTCGTGAGGTCGGCGGGATTGGAGGGAGGCGAAGCTAGTTGGTGGCGCGAAGATGGGGACTCAAAGTCAGATAACGTAGGGGCCGGAGACGTGCTCATTGCGGAAGAAGAGCTGATTGAGACTGCTGGTGCAGGGGCTGGAGAGAGGAATACATCTGAGGCTGGGCCTGCAATGGAAGAAGGACCGGCAAACGAGGGCGTATGAAACCACTGTTCGGTGGCGATGCTCATCTGCTCATCCAAAGGTGCCGGATACACGTTTGATGGGATTTCTGGAGAGGAGAAGGCCAGCGAGTTTATGGCTGGGTAATGTGCATTCGATTGGTAGAGGCTCGAGGCTTGATCGCTCTCCATACACCATCTGTCAATTTCCTGTGAAGTGTATCCCGAGATACCTTGGAACTGTGAGCTGATCGGGGGCTGTGAAGCCCCATAGCTGTAATACTGCTGCACGAAAGGTGACGATGAGGTCGAGGCGACAGGCCCAACAGACGATGCAACTGATCTCAGCATTTCCGCATCAGATGTGCTAGACCAGACACAGAGAGAGCCCACGGCATCGCTAACGGGCGAGGCTCTTTGATCTGATAGATAAGCCTCCGGAGTCAAGAAAGACGACATGTGTTCAGGCTGGGCTGGCACAAAGCCTAGATGTGGTTGGATGATGGGCGGATGGGGGCCGGACGAGGAGCTGACAGGGACACCGGTCAGACCTTCCAGCAGGGAGTTCTCCGGTATACCGCGTACAGCGCTGCCAGGGACCGAGCCATTCATTCTGACTTCCCAATCGGTCTTTTTCATTCTGGGCATATCGGCGATTTCACCGGAGAAAGCTCTTCAAAGAGCACAGGAGTGCCAATTTCCTTGTCAAATTGCAACAATATCCTTGTTGTAAAATAGTGAACTTGCATGTCAACAGTACTCGGGATGCCTGTATTCTTAACTCCGAACTGAAGAAGATTATCTTGAGTGGGAAAGAAGAATAGGGCTGAAATGATGAGCAAGAGACGGAATTATAAGCTCGAGTCGAATGTGACCGACATCCACAGCCCAGGGGTCCATCGGTCTCGGTCACGGCAAGGCCGATCTGTATGTACAAGATCGATGAGGCAGTGAGGCAGTGCTTCTTATAAAGTCTAAGCGTTCCGTACAAAATCAAAATGAGAAATCAGAGTAGATCTGCACATTTGACTCAGATGGTAACGAACGAACCGTTGTGATAAGGGTATCAGAGAGCCCCATGAAACCAGAGAACTGTGGATCACGGTGATTCAGATCCGGATTTGGGGATACCATGACGAAGATGAGTGGGCGTAATGTAATGAGCATTAATGCATGTGAGTAGGGCTGAAAACGAGATCCGTCAGTAGAATTGCAGGGTTTACGAGGAAAGCGGAAAGTTAATAGTTGATAGGCTTGCGTACGAGAGCTAGCATTATCGAGTATGCTTCACGTCGATGTAGATCCAGGAAGAATGGCATAATCCCCACCAATGTGGAATTCTCAGCCTCAGCTCTCAGCTTTCAGGTCCAGAAACAATCCATCTGTAACGGCGACATAAAGGTAGCATTGAAAACGTGGCTGTACCCAAAGGGTAGTATGAGCCTCTGAGGTCACGCTACAGACATTCATGCTACGTCGATCCTAAACAAGACAGGGAAGAGTGGGAAATGGACTGGGATGTCTGTTCAGCTCAAAACCCATAAAGAGTCCCCGCGACGACACCGACAATTAAAGCCGAGCCATGGATCCTGGTCAGGCACTAATTGGGCTCTGATTGGTCTGCTCGTTTCTTATTAGTGCTTAGCCCAGCAATGGGCCACTCATAGATGATCTGGAGACTTGTGGGTCAGTCTTCAGCAAACGCGAGAAGCGGTGTCTGCAGTGAGGTACGGAGTAACTCGGGGTGACGGAAAAACACGGTTATCACTGCCTTGGCAATCTGGTTGTGAAGTAGGTCGCAAGTATACAAAAACTAAGTCTTAGGGCAGTACGCCTCTCTCCCTAGCGGTTCCCATTATCCTTTTGTCTTCTAAGCCTGCAATTCTCTGGGAAATGCTTTTCAAAACGAGTCAATGCCTACACTCTCCTACCATCTCGCTTGAGCGGGGGGCATTACTGAGCTCCCAGCAAAATAACCCAACATCGAGCGTCTATCGGAAGTGCTATTATAATCAAGCGCAACATACACAAGGCATCTGAGATTTATGTCTCACTATGCAAGCGTGAATATAAGAATAACTCGGAAAACGCCGCCGCCAAATCGTGGAATGGCAGCTATGAAACATCCGGAGGAGGGCATGAACGCCCAGAAAAGAGCATCCTAGATACTATAAAGCATTTGATATAGAGAAGAATGATGATGCCCCTTTACTCTCTGTCGCCTGCTGTACTTGGATTGAAAGATTTACAAGGGATCATCTTAATTCACGTAGCAAATACATGGCTGTTCAGAAAAACTAGACACCATAGCGCTTTCCATTTTATTCTCAAGTCGGCGGTTATGTCGACACTAGTTCTAATGACCGCTTCTGCATTCCGGATCCATCCACAACTAGGGGTTTATGAAGGTCAACTGTCTTCTTTAGAAAGTCCTGGCCACCCTTCCCACCATTCCGGTCCTTGTAGCTGGATTCTAGATCAGGTGCATTCATATCTTCCGAGGCAGCCATTGCCTCATCCCAGCTTCCGCTACGCGCCGTGCCCGGTCGTTGGTCCAAATCTAGAAGGCCTTTCAGGTCTGTTGTCGTAGTTGCAGAATCCAGAGTCTGCATGTAGACCGCCCGTTGAGCCGAGTCACTTGTCGGGCTGCTGGGTTCGGTGCGGTTGGTCCATGGCTCGCGCGTATGTTGACGAGAAAAGCCGTCACCGGTATCATGAAGGGCCTGGATGGGCGACACCGGGTACATTGGCATCATGTTCCAGCCTTGTGCGTCGTATCCGGTGGAATGCATCAGCGGGGATGGCGGGAAGCACTGCATCGGCTGTGTCATTGGATCGGGCATCATGGGCATGAAATGCTGGGGTGGCATCGCCATGGGTCCCACCATGGAGTAATCGGGGTATGGGTAGGTAGGGCTAGTCGATTGGATGGATCTGTTTCATGGTTAGAGGGTTCAACATTCGGAGGGCTAGGGCTATGGGATCTTACTCTGGTGAAATGGGTCTTGGAGGCATGACCATGTTGCACTGGGATGGAGGCGTGGAATGACCGGACAGATAGGTATAGTTCTGCATCGCTGTTACTGCTGGTGGACTTCGAGTGGGCCCGGCAATCGGCCTTGTCGGTGCGCTGGTGCGTGCCAGTGTCACGACCAAGCTGTGGCCATCCCATCCATTGGTTGACAGCCGATCTATGCATCCCGTTAAAGTCAAGACATGGATAAAGTTGACTGGGGACACATACGATAGGTGCACCACGCTTCGTCTTCACTTTTCACGATGATCTGCCCTAGGCCAGTAGGGAACCCATGATTGTCATCGTATACTACGGCCTGCCGAATATGCAGAGCCGTCTGACGCACGAGGTCCTTGAGTTCTTGCCAGCGGCAGTGGGCAGGAACCTACGCTTCCAGTCAGATCACGATTGGAAATGTCTTGGACAGAAAGTGCAAGTGCTTACCCCCTGGAGAAAAACAACGAATTCATCATCCGATCTGCGGGATCTTGGACGCCCCTTTTCCCGGCCAAGGAACGGCATCGCTGCAGGCAAATATCTAAACCTCTCGTCCAATGATGCCCTCGGGTAGGTTCTGCTCATCCAGCAGTGCAGTTCGATCCGAGGTGCAGGTGGCAGTGGGATGTTTGACGTCCAGACGATGCCAGTGTTCAGTATTCCGAGAGGCCGCCGGCGTTGCGAAACAGTCAGAATTCAACTTGTCCGACCAGGCTTTGCCGATAGCTCAGGTCGTCCAAGACGCCAATGTGGGGGAATCGGGTTTATTGTCTGAGACGAGTGACACGCGACATTAAGCATGAAAGAAGCGTATCGAAGCAGACAAGAGTAAGAAAATGGGACTTACCCGACTTCTGCTAGATCAATGCAGGTTAACGAATTGGTCTGACCGACACATGCACGAAGAAACAGAATACTCTGGAAGCTGCTATTATAGGGGAGGGAGAAACAGGAGACTTGGAGATGATCTCTAGAGAATATAATATTTCACATTTATCCACATCGTAAACAAGGTCGATACTCGTAATAATAATAGCAGACACAAGTTCAAGTTGGAGCCAGAGTGCAGATAATGCAGGTAACGAATAGAAGTCCCGAAGCAGCCAGTCATGTGTCATGTCGGAGATCAATCGTCTCCTCTCGGTCTGCGATATGTCATTTTTCTGTTGAGCCGAAGCCCGAGCTTAGCTCCGTCTGGGAATAGTCTCAGCTCTCTATCGTGTCATCCACTCTTTTTTCTCTTTCTTCCTTTCTTTCTTTTCATCTTTGCCTTTCTTTTCTTTCCCTTTCTTTTTTCTTTTTCGCTTTTTCTTTTCTCGTCATCGCCAAGCCAGGCCCAACTCCAAATTGACCGGATCGTCTGGGTCCTGGATATACCCGCCTCCTTGAGCACGGCCAAGTGGGGTGGTGCACGGAAGACAAAGCGCGAGATCTTCACAGACGTCTCCGTAGCGCTTAGCATGCTCGGAGTTACACCGCCAGATCCAGATCGGACATGCTGTGAGACGCCAAGGGGGAAAGAGCTATGTTGGAAAGTGGAGCTGGCGCCGATATCGATCACATTGGCTTTATCCTGCGGATACCGTGGAGCTCCCGCTTTCATTGAACAGATCTGATCCGCTCAGACAGAGATCGGCGATCGGTCTAAGGTACGAACATGATCAATCAGACAAAGACGCCTTCAGTAGCTTGGATGATTGGGCGTTGACCGATCTGCGATTCGATTCGATTATTGGTTCGTGGCGACGTGAACAGGTACCTGCAGCGGCAGCTCGACATTGTCGTGGCTGGCTGCTAGCTGCGAGTGCGGTAGGGACTGGAGTTCTGCTTGCACTGTATTTGATGGTGCACAGACTCGGTAACGTGGTTACACGGCAGCTTTCCCCTTCCCTTCAAACCATGAACTCTCTCCGAATCTGGGAACCTGAGTAACTTGAACTCGTATAAGGAAAGCCGGACCCAGTGAACCTCGTTCCCTGGTATGATGGGGCGTGACATCGTCAAATGACACGTTGGAAATCGACTATCGAGTATATATGGGCTGAAAATCATCATAAAAAGATAGTCGGTACTTGCCTCTCCCCCTCCTGCCCTCGGGGCGGTAGGTTACCTACCTGGAGTCATAGCTTTAGCTGATATTCTAGGTTTTGAATGGTTCGAAGGTTCATTTCTTTGAAAATATGGAAACATGAAAATGTATGGCTCAAGAAACAATACCATGCTCAATAATATGCCAGAAACATTACTCGACCGTTCAGACATCGTGTACATTCTGATCCTGCAGTAAAGTCCGCCTAGGGAGTGACCTGTAGGCTGGGCACAGGAAAAAGCACCCAAAGTCCGATCATCGCAACAAGTCGACCTCGCTATTTCCCCAGCTTCTCTCAACTCCGATATCTTGGGCCAAGCACACACCCGATTTTCCTTGCGGCAATCGAGAATAAAGATCGATATTTGCCCGAGATCAGACGTAGTATGTCGAGATTCTTATCAAGAAGCGAGAGAAAAGAAAGCACAATTCGTGCGATCGAGTGACCGCTCTAGAGAGTCCGGCTGTGCCCACACAGCCTTCGGCGCCCACCCCCAGAATGGAAAGTGAGACAAAGAAAGGGAAATAATCCGTTTAGGGAGCAGGGTTAGACTCTGCCTGTAGTTTCGGTTTCGTTGGTGTTTTCAGGTTCGATAGGTCCCAGCAAGGTCCTCATCGTACGAATCCGACCTTGACGGCGCACCGATGACAGTAGTAAGAGTTCATGCCGAACTGAACAGCCCCAGAAGTAGTGTGGTTAGCCAGGCTGAGAGATTGCTGGCAGCGCGAACAGCGAACCACGTCGAAGGTCGGGGATGAGTATGAGACGGGACGGGGAACAGACGGCGGTTGCGGTTGGGGCGTAATCGGAACTGCGGGAGAACTCATGATTTGTGAAGTAGAAGAGATGGGAGTTGAAGAGCTGGAAGTAAAAGAAAAAGAAAAAGAAGAAAGAGGGGGCAAGAATGCTCAATAAATCGACTGCCTAGGGCGACTATCCCTTCGGGCATTCGGGCATTGAGCGGCCCCAGTAGCTTAGTTTATTAGTTTCTTTTCGAGTATGTAAAGCCAAATGCCCCAATTTCCAGTCTGTTTTGGGTGTCATTGGCGTCATGACATCAAATCACCCACGTTAGACTTTCCGGGGCTTTGTCTTGAGCGTTAAGGTTAGGCCTAAGAGAGATTCCCCATCTTCTTCCCTAGATAAACACCCTAGGGAAACCTCGGCAACCTTGATCAGGTCTTTTCCTTCTGCCTTCTGCAAGTTGCCGGTCTGAATCCTGCACGAGGCCTAAACAAGCAACACAATGACCAGTTATGGGTTAAAACAGTGTCAAACGTACGGAATGCACCATAACCGGTGGATTGTAGATCATTCATGGCACCAGATGGAGATGAATGATAAGGGTGTTATCCCCGAAGCCCTACAGGTCAGTATAAGTGACCTATATAAGTCATCATTGATCGCGATAGGTGGGTGATAGATGAAGTAAAGTGACGACGTCATCCACCCTTGAAGTGCCAGTTCCTCACTGCGGTAATTGCCCCGCCCTCCCCCGCTACCCTTTCCTTTTCCTGAACCGTCCTATCTCATCCAGACAAACATTCAGAGACCATGGCTACTGCTCAACCCAATCTCCTCAGCTTCCCCAGCAGCGATGCTCTGGCCGAGCAATTGCGGCCCTACATCCTCCGCTGTCAGGCTTCTGCGTTGACCCGCCACAACACCTTCCGCGTTGCCGTCTCCGGTGGCTCCCTGCCCACCGTGCTGGCGCGCGCCCTGTTGACTCCCGGCAATGGCTCCCCCGAAGATACCGCGCAGTTTGACAAATGGCACATCTTCTTCGCTGATGAGCGTGCCGTGCCTCTCGACGACAAGGAAAGCAACTATTTCCTACTCAAAAGCGAGCTGTTGAGCAAGATCCCTGCGGAACTCGGAAATCCGACTGTTCACCATATCGATGAGAAGCACGTCCATGATGACGACCCTCAGGAGCTGGCCGACCTCTACCAGGATGAGCTGATGCGATCCTTTGCTGCCAAGGACAGCGTCAAGCTGCCCATCTTCGACCTCATTCTCCTGGGCTGCGGCCCCGATGGCCACACCTGCAGTCTATTCCCCGGCCACGACCTGCTACGGGAGAAGGACGCCTGGGTTGCCGCCGAGAGCAACTCTCCCAAGCCCCCGCCCAAACGTATCACTCTTACTCTCCCAGTTGTCACCTCCGCCATCAACATTGCTTTCGTCACCACCGGGGCCGGTAAGAAGGATATCTTGAAGAAGATCTTCGACACGGAGGAAGGACGCAGCCTTCCCTCTGCTCTGGTGAACCAGGGTGGTGGCGAGAAGGTTGTCTGGTTCACCGACCACGCGGCCGTGGAGGGCGTCTCATTCCCTAGCCGCGGGAACCTGTAAAGCTTCGTTGGTTTTTGATATCTACCTGAAGAAGCTTGATCCCAAAAGGAACTCTGAAAACACGTCGGGGGCTAAGCCGAATAATTCTGATCCATTAATCAAGTCTCCTTGCACAAATGTGTCGGTCGCTGTCTCTTCGAATGTGATTCGGGAAAGATCTCGATATTCAAAAGTGTGATTCCTTCCCTTTTCTTTGCGCCTTAGCCTCTGTTCAAGGAGGCCAGTGTGCATGCTACGCGATACACCGCTGTGATCAAAATAGAGTTTCCATGACAACGAGCTGTTTCGTAGATCAATTGTCCATTTAACAGAGATGTAGATGTGTTTGTAAAGTGTAGACATTGTAATGTTCAGGTGAAGCGAGGCGATGCAACCATAGGAAGCTCAGGAGCTCCACCTTTGCTTTAGCGGGATCGTCGCGCGACCCGAAGAACCGTTCGTGATCGACTCCCTAAACACACGGTCGACCTCGAGACTGGCTGCGATGCCGCTCCTTCATGCATGACACTTGACGACTCGCAATCATGACCATTCCCACGCGTTCCAATTCAGTGCGCGAGCCTCGTAGACCTGTCAGTCTCCTTCAGGACATCCCCGCAGTTTCCCCCAGCATTCCAGACCCCTAACATGACAGCCCTAGACCTCCAACATGACACGCCCCGCGACGAATATTACGACGTCTGTCGGAAGACCCCCATCTTCGCGAACAAATAATAGTGCTCGTCCTTCCTCTAAACTCTCGCCGGTCGAGGGCTTCGCGAAAGACAATGGGGCTTTCACCCAGGGCCGAACCCTACTCCCTCAACGCAGAAACATCTCGCGAGATAATGGCAATGACCCGGGACGGGCGCCGTGTCAGCCACCGGAGAGAAAGCTGCCGCAGCGGGGTGGAACTTCGCCAAAGAGAGAGAGCCAGTCGGCCACCGAGGAAGATAAACAGGACCCGGCCGTCACCACGAAGGCTTCCGCGCCCACTCGTCGCCAAAGTCTGATGCGGCCTAGCACATTGAGAGCGATATCAACCACCAAACCCAATGTATCATCTTCTGCAAAAGGTTCTGCACCTACAGCTAGGCCGCCGTCGCCGCGCAAAGCCCCGTTACGATCGCCGGCGCAGTCTACTTCTACTCCGAGACCTCCCTCTCCTAGAAAGGCCGATATGCCACCACCATCACAGCGTCTGATGCGGTCGGCTTCGCTGCGACAAGCTCCGGGAACTGGGTCCAAGCCACCACCAGCTGTTCGAGGCCACACGCGACATCGCAGTCAGTTGGTTCCGTCCGGTGCGAAACCTATTCAACCAGACTCGACACCAACAGCACAGAAATCCCGACCGCAATTCTCATCTTATCAACAGCAGTATTCACCTAAAAAGCCAACAAAACCGCCCACCCCCAATCCCGGGGCTGGCCCTGAGCCCGGCAGTCTGCTTATCCCTACATCTTGGCCGGATATCTCAGCCATGCAGACAGAGCTCCTCCAGCTCAGTCTGTTCCATACAAATTCACTTCAACGGCATAATGACTGGAAATCTGAATCAGAGGCTCACTTGCGTAGCAAGTACGACAGTGTTGCTGGGCAATATCGCTCCATACTGGGAGATGAGGAGATGCGCCAATCTCAGCTGAATGCGCAGGCTTTGAGTGGCTGGCTCAAAAATTGTCATAACCATCGTGGCTCGCATGACTTTTCTGCGCAGATTCAGATACTCTCCCAGATATTACAAGAAATCTCCGACCTTGTGACTAGTGGCATGAGCGGGCGATATAGCCAGGCCGTCAAGACCTTTGAGTTATGGTTTGAGCAAGCAAGATTGGTTCAGCGCGACCGCGAATACTCGGGAGACGGCATTTCATTTGTTGATCCGCTCGACCAAACCTGGAAGGATGAGTTGTACGCCCTACATGCAAAGTTGGAGCTATGCCAGCGACAGCTTCAGAGTCTTGACATTTTAGGCTTTGGAGAGGTGGAGCGCTTGGAGCAATCGGCACTCACTCGAGTCACTCGGGGCATGGCCGAATCAATTCAGCTCATGATCCAGGAGATCAACGCAATGCGCACTCTCGAAGCTGAGTTGGTTCGATCGGAAAGAGAATTGGTCGGTCAACTCGTAGAGGGCCTTACTGTTCCGCGAGATATGAGCGCACCGCGAGTTGGGATATGGACTAGAACATGATTATATAGACATGATAGCGCATCTCTGTATTTTATGATACTTTCATTAGTAATGAGGACATTATCTTTGACTGAAGTGTTTCAAGTGTGTGTACATGTAACCTGTACCTGGTAATTAACTACGGAGTAAAGGCGATAAAGTTCGAGGAGAAGTACCCGGATAAGTAACTATGTACTTAGTTAGGTACCACCTGGGTTGGACCTCAATTGCCAATATCCATGATTTGATCTGCTACCAGTGCTCATTCTTAATGCAAGATCATTGAAATCCCGGCGATTCCCCACATGCAACCCTACCATCAATCGAATCTATACAAATCAAGTCTCCACCGGGGCAAATCGGATGAGTCAGCCACTCAACGAGTCTCGATTGCTGTCAAACCGGTTCCTCGGGCTTATGATTTCTCCAGCTTCCTAACTGACTGGATTTATCTTCGTCTATCACGCTGTCCCATCTGACTTCTATCCGACCGATCATATCGTCCATCCTTCTACGTCTACCCGCTTGACCGTTCCGTTCCTGACGTCATCCACACCTCCGTTCATTTGACCAGCATCGCCAAGACAAAAAAGATAAAGAATAAAAGAGCAGTAACTTCTAGAAACAGCAGTCGCAGCCCACTATGATCGCTACTCGCATGTAGTCGACTCTTGATCGCCGGCGACTACACCGAGAAACGCCATCATGAAGGACTCACTGTACGACCGTCTCTGGCGCCGAGAATGCGGGGAGCTATCGTCGACTGCCCTCCGAGGGATTTATGGCTCCAAGGAATGGATTAACGATCTGGACATTGTGAATGAGCTTGGCGGGCACACAGGGTGTGTGAACGCTCTGAGGTATGTGGAATACCCCCGCGCTTACGCCTTTACGCTCCAACCGGGCATCTCGCTGTAGAGATGGGTTGTTAGACCGCGCTAATGCCGTCGCAGTTGGTCCCGTTCAGGGCGTCTCTTGGCTTCAGGCTCGGATGACCAGCATTTAAACCTGTACTCATACCAACCCGAATCCTCAAATGCTCCCTTCGCGCTCAATACTACCGTGGCCACGGGTCACAAGGCCAACATATTCTCAGTCAAGTTCATGCCACATTCCAATGATCGCACTCTGATCACCTGCGCCGGTGACTCTCAGGTGCGTGTCTTCGACATCGAACACTCCAGCAGCAACGGTAACGGCAACAGCAATGCCAATGCGACCTCGGCATTCGCGGCTTCGGCTCGGAGCCGACGCTTCAACAACTTCTTTGCGGGGACGCGTTATCTGAGTGAAGGCAACACTAATGCGAGGGTCTACCGGAGCCATGCTGACCGCGTGAAGCGGATTGTCACCGAGTCATCTCCATACCTCTTCTTAACTTGTTCTGAAGATGGCGAGGTTCGGCAGTGGGACTTGCGCCAGCCGTCGTCTGCGTACCCTTCACCCCGGGGTGGTCAGGGCTTCATGGCCTACCGACCGGGCTTGGACCATGATGATTCGAATGTCCCTCCGCCACTCATCTCCTACAAGAAGTTCAGCCTTGATCTCAACACGATCTCATGTTCCCCTACCCAACCGCACTACATCGCCCTGGGTGGTGCCCATCTGCACTGCTTTTTGCATGACCGGCGCATGCTTGGGCGAGATTTGTCGGCTGAAAAAGGCAGCCCCAACGTCTCTACCCCGGTTGCCGGCAGTGTTGATGATGAGTCGATGGGTAAAGCGACTCGATGCGTGCGACGATTTGCACCTAAAGGCAAACGTCGTCTGCGGCACCTTGACGACGGGCACATCACTGCATGCAAGATCAGCGATGCGAATCCAGATGAAATGATAGTCAGCTGGTCTGGAGACCACATCTATAGTTTCGACCTGGTCCGCAGTCCAGATGCTCGTGATGCTTCATCTGAAGAGAGTCCAAAGTCAAAGAGCACAGGTGCACGTCGCAAGAATGGTTCGCGAAGCCGGAAGCGCAAGCGCCCGAAGCCCACATCAATGTCATCACGGGAGAGCGGCGACCGTCATCATTCTCGACGTCGGTCAGCAGATCCTGATACGTTACGGGTTCAATACGAAAATGGAGAATCTTCGGATATCCCGTTCCCGGAAATTTCAGAGGGAGCTGAGACGCCGGAGGGCATGATCGAGCGTGCTAGGTACTCAGTGCTGAACGATGCTCAGCGCCTGAGCATGGATATTGCGAAAGGACTCGTGAAGCTTCGACAAGCATTGTTCTCACTAAGGGAGACCTCCAGAGAGGCTACAGAGACCGATCAGTCGGACATAACGCCCTTTCGGGATTCGTTTGAATCTGCCTTGGACCTGGCAAGCACTTACCTGCCGCAGATGGAAGAAGTCATGCGGGAATGGGCTTACCCGATGAATCCATCTCAGAACACCGTTGCTTTTGAACGATCTCTTCGCGAGAACCGCCAGGCCTCGTGGAGATTCGTGCAAGCTGCTGGAACTCTAGCGCGTGTGTTTCTACACCCTACGGATCATTCAGTTGCCCCAATAGACTTTTCGCAGGTTTATCCTGCGCCAAATGAGGATGGTAATATTACGCCGGAGGCGCAGTTTGGATACGACTTCCTCAAGGCGATTCTTCTATGGCTGCAGGGGGGCCGACAGGAACTTCTACAAGGTTTCAAGCGTGGCTCTGCTGGTCCAAGAGTGTCTGGAAGATTTCCGCTAGACGCGGATGCCGACGAGGATGCAATCGACGACGTGCTTATTCCTTATCTTCATGAATTGGCAGGGGATACCCCTATCGTGAACGTGGATGCCTCGCGGTTTGAACATGATTCCACACGAATCGTATTTCAGACCCAGAAAGCTGCCGTTATTGCTTTTGGAAATGCCGTGAAGTTGCCTCTGGAAAACCTCGGGACCACGGCTGCTCGCGTCGACAGACGCCGCGTGTCTAATCCCTCTTCGCAGGTTCGATCTCTCGACCGAGCCTCCGCAACTAGATTTTGGATCCTGCGCGTAGGTCGAGGCGTCTTAATGCAGGCTGCCAATGGTGTCAACTACTCATTCGTCAACCGTGCTTTCGGCGGACTTCGTACATCAGCTGTGGAATCTGACAGTGACGTTGCCGTGGAAAGATCCCAGGATGACGCCGAGGCCAACGAGGAGGAACAGCCAGTTCGGACCATCGAACTTGTCAGGACTCTCGGCTCTGCACCGACCGGGACTGACGGAACCTCGAGCTCTTCAGTCAGCGACGACCGCGAATCTACCGAGGATGACGTCTTTGAACGCCTACCGGTGAACCATGAAAGCGACAGCGATGACGAAGAAGCTGAAGAAGACGAAGAAGGCTCGGATCTCAGCGACGCCGAGAGCGATGGGCCAGAGGGTGATGGCTGGCATATGGACTTGGTCGACTCTGACGAGGAGTTTTCAGAGTCCGACGAGCCTCTCTATCTACGGGGTACGACTCGCAAGTCCCGAAGAGGAGACGTTGAAATTGACACGCCATGCTCCTCTCATACACGGGTGTACCGGGGTCACTGCAACATCAAGACCGTCAAAGACGTCAATTTCTTCGGGTTGAATGACGAGTATGTGGTGAGCGGCAGTGACTCGGGCCATCTGTTTATTTGGAACCGCGAAACTACCGAACTGGTCAATATCTTGGAGGGCGATAGCGAGGTCGTCAACGTCGTTCAAGGCAAGTCTATATTATATCTCAGTGATTAGGGGCTTCTAACGTGTGTTTCACATAGGCCACCCTTACGAGCCGACCATTGCAGTGTCGGGCATAGATAATACGATCAAGATCTTCTCTCCAGATCGACACGCCCAAGAACAGGCTCGCCGAGGCCGCCATATTCTTGACCCTGATAACCCGTCAAATGTTCTTGGATCTACCATGCATCACCACATCCTCGGTGGCCTCCAAAGCCGAAAGCGTCTTTCAGACAGCTATCGCATCATGAGCCAGAATGACGTCGATCGCCGCGGCGGTATGAGCGAGGCCTACATTACGGTAAAGTCCCCCAGTTCCCCGTCAGATGTCTCGGGCATCTCCGAGGTACCCAGTTACTGACTTGCGAATAGAGAAGTATGCTTGCTCGCCTTGCTGCCACCCTCCGGGGTCGGCAAGGTGAAGCCGGCGCTGTCGGCGGCCTCGGTGCTGGCCCCGGCGAGGGCGCCGGTGTCGTCCTCGACGAGAACTGCCTGGTTTGTTCTATTCCTTCATAGCCATTTGGAAGCAAATCTGACAGAAATATAGGTGATGTGATAGCTTTGGAACACAGCCCATGTACCTTTCTTCACATGTTCCATTATTCATAGTCAGATTGTTTCTAGGGACAGGGCATAAGGGCGTTTCTGGTGAAAAGTATTAGGACAAACATTGAGAATGGCATTATCATTTGAATCATTCATTCATTAGATGTCTACAATCTCTAACTACAAATGTTATAGTTCACCTCGCTTCCTGAAACGGAAAAGCCCCACATCGAAAAATCCAAAGCGGGACTTTTCATCAACTTCATCAAAATGTCAACCACCGATTATACGTGCAAGCTTGGAAGTGGTCATGGCCTCTAAATTGCTTCAGGCTCGCGCACAGAAAACTACTCAGCTTTACGCAGACCCACACAATCCACACCTCTACCTCGACCGAGCCCGTCTCTATGAAAAGCTCGGCTTTCCCGATCTCGCCGCCGCCGATGCCTACCGCGCACTCTCCTTGCTTGAATCCGTGGTAGATCCAGACGGTTTTGAGTTTCACGCCAAGAAAGTCGTCGAACGTAAGAAGGATAATGGCGACGAGGGTGGTGATAAGGACGAGGATGAGGACGAGGACGAGGATGATGGGACGGTTCCTGTAACGCAGGAGGAATACGATGCGCTCATCGGCGAGGTTTATGCTGTGCTGGTGCGCAGCCTCGTCCGCTGTGGATGCTATCGTGATGCCTACGAGTTCGGCGTGCGTGGCCTTGGGTTATTGCGCGATCTAGCAAACACTCCCTCATCCGCAACAATAGTCTTGAACGAGCAGATGGACCAGATCAAGACGATCTACAAGTTTCGCACGGATACACAGGGCGATATTGACCTGGAATCAATTGATTCTGCCGCCCTTCCAGCGCAGGGCAAAGCTCGCCGTGTCCTCTATCCCTGGAATGAGCACGAGCCGGACCGTCGCGCTCCAGAGGAACTGCGGTTTTTGAACGAAAGACTCGCAGACATTGCGCCCAAGTGTGAAGTGCGTGCCGTCGCTCTACCGGCATTACATGACTCGACCGATGAGGAAGAGGTCTCTGTGCAGCTGGGTCTCTTCGCGAAAGAAGATATCGCCGCGGACGAGATTATTCTGCGCGAATCCTCACTTCTCACGGCTACGAATCGTCTTCACGATGATCTGTGCGATGCTTGCAATGCGCCCCTTCCTGAACTGTCTGCCCCTGGGCCGCCTGTGGCCTGTGAGGGCTGCGCGGATACAATCTTTTGCAGCCAGGCGTGCCACGACGAAGCGCAGAGGATCTACCACGGTGCTATCTGCGGCCTTGAAGATGGTCTCGAGTCTATTGGGAAAGATATTCCCGATCCCAAGGATAAGGCAGATTATCTGTACCTGCTCCTGCTCGGTCGTGCCCTGGCCATGTCCGCCACGCAGGACGTGGATGCGCTAGACCTGCCGGAAGTGAAGTATATCTGGGGTGATTTCCACGATTTCGATACCCAAACCACCAACGCGAACGCGGGAGACGCCACTTTGCCATTTTCTTTCCAACTGAATATCCTTCAACCGAGTCGTTTCCTCGAGGAAATGGAAATTGATCCCTACGCCTCGCTCGCACGCTACGATACCTGGGTCCTGAATACTCTTTATGCCAAGTTCCGTGGTACTGCCTCTGGTCGTCTATCAACGTGGGATGGAGGCCCGGAACTGTGTGCAGTGCACCCGCTCTGGTGTCTGGCGAATCACTCGTGTGATCCTAATGTGTGCTGGGAATGGGGTGGAGAAATTACTTTCCGAGTTCGGCGCAACGAGGAGACGGCGGTCTGGTCAAGGACGAAAAGTGATGGGACCATCGAGATGAAGCCTCTCAAAGCTGGTGGTATTGCCAAGGATCAGGAGATTCTGAATCACTATTGTGATATTGGACTGCCAGTCAAGGAGCGGAGAGAGTGGGCTTCTGGCGCCTTAGGTGGGACGTGTCGTTGTGATCGATGTGCTTGGGAAGCTGGCGAGACTGACTGAGCTGATTTCCGAGGTCCTTGGGATGATAGTACATTATGTATGTAGACGTGTTGGTACGGAAGATACCCATTAGACTTTGATTTTGGTTGGAACTATCAATTGGCGTATTCATGGTATCTGGGCATTGCCTCAAAAAAGGCGAGAAAATTGACTAAAATACACCGTATGAGTTCATCCCTTGTTCCTAGCACCATATTAAAAAAACCCCAGGAAATGAAAGCACAATCTTGACGCGACCAGATGCTAGTCAACATAATCATTCTTACATGCCAAAGCCCCAATAGACTGCAGATGACAGAACGTTTAGCGCCGGCGAGGCGGTGTCCGCGAATAGCTTCGTCCCCGTGAAACATCCCTGCGCGGTGGGCTGCGGGAGCGGGAGACAGATTGGTCCCGGCCTCGACGAGGCGGAGGGGATATCGACTGTGACGAATACCGCGTGGCGCTCTTCGATGCAGGGCCACGAGGAGGTGTCACAGATCGAGATATCGATCTTGAGATGCTGCGGTTGCGCCGGCTAGCGGGAGCTCCACGGCGCGGAGGGGTGACGGACCGCGGGACTGAGCGGCGAGACCTATACGGACTGCGGCTAGGAGACCGACTAGAGGTACGGCTGCGGCTGCGGGAGTCGTAGGAGCGTGCTCGACCACGCCTTGGGGGTGTGCGCGACCTGGATACGGACCGACTCGCTGGTGGTCGGGACCGAGATCGACTATAAGAGGCCTCGCGTCGACTGCGGCGAGGGGACCGCGAGCGCGATGGCGTGTAGCTCCGACTCCGCGAGGACGGGGTGATGGAGCGAGAGTAAGAGCGGCCGCGATCTCTCGAAGGAGACCGGGAGTAGGAATAGGAGCGGGAGCGAGACCGGGATCGAGAGGAATATGAGGAGTATGAGGAGCGGGATGGGGAGCGCGATGCGGCTGCTGGCAATGCGGGCACGGTCGGGCGGGGGAGGTTCTTGAGATGCTCGCGCATATCTTCGGTCAGTACACCCATGCCAATGCTGGTAAAGTAGTTGATGGAGAAGCGGGTGTGTCGCGGATTCTCCGTAGGGAAGAGACCCTCGAAACTTGGCCGCAGAATCTCGTCTCGGAATCGAGACTGCAGGCTCGATAGGCCCATATGCTCTGCAAGATCCTGGAACAATATCTTGATGAAGATTCGGCTGCTGGAGGTAGTTTCCTCTTCGTTGAGATGGATTATCGAGAGGACATGCCAGCCAATAGCATCATTGCTGATCATATGTCCGAAGAAGCGCGCGATGTTCCGCAGGCGGTTCGTTTCGTAGCGGTGAATGGTGTCGTAGTATTTGGCGAAAGCAGCCTCGAACAAGTCTGACCAGAGCCGGTTGATCTTTGCGAACCGCTCTCCGATCAGACCGTAGAACTTGGAGTAGGTGCGTTCCTGGGAGCAACATTCAATGATCATCGACGGCAGTTCTGGCTCCAGACCGGCCGGCAGGTTGATCTTCATCAATTTGTGACAGCATTCTTCAAAGTCGATGCTAGACATGATCGTCAGGTAGATCGTCCGGCGCAGGTTCACCAAGTCAGTGTTGCTTTGGTCCTTGATGTCCATCTGCTGCTCCTCCTCGTCTGATTCTTCCTCCGCGCTCTCATCCTCACCATCCTCATCGTTCTCGTCACTGTCCTCGCCCAGGATTTCGGCCTTGAGCTTCTTGTAGGCCTCCTCGTGTTGTTCCCACTCCGGATCGAACTTGAAGACGTTAAGCGTGTCCTGTGTCTCGATTTCATCGTCAAGGCCGATGCGATGAGTGATCTGGTCTTCTTCCTCCACCAGATCGAGCTCTTCCTTGACTGCCGGGTTGTCCTTGTACCGATCCTTGCGCACTTGGAAGAGCACCTCAATCATATATTGCACACGCTTATCGATATCGGCCTCGTGAAGGATGTTCCGGAACTGGTCGAATACCGCAAGTGCAATCGGAGGGTTCATTTCCTCCAAATGCTGGCCAACTTCTCGGGTCAGCCCGACTGCGATTTCTACGCTGTCATCCGTGGGCTTGTGAAGGAGAAGTAACAGAATCTGGGCGGCTAACATCTCATGGGCGACCTGCTGGTTGCACAGGTGAGCGATGAAAGTCGTGGATGAAATGCAAACGGCCTTGTCGTTTCGCTTGAACGCCTTGCGGAATTGAATGATCAATCGGGACAGCAACAACTCTCCGACTTGCGGAAGTTTGGTGTTGACAATCGCTGCCATCGCAGCGTAGATAGGCGTAAAGGGCAAACTGGCCGCCTGTGCCTTCATGATCGAACGGCAGAACAAGCCCCGTCCTCGAACCAAATTCTCTCCGAACAATTCGGGAACGATGAACTTGATATTGGAGACATTGACCTTGTTGATCAAACCATTGATTGACTTTTTCAAGGCCTCCCATGCCATGCGCTGGTACTCCTTGCTCGTTTTATCCGTGATCTGCGCCTGCAGCGCGCGGAGTCGTGCCGGGGGGATGTATGTACCACCTGAGCGCATGTTCAGGAGCTTCTCGTATTCGGCCTTTGCAGAAGCCTGTTTCTCTTCGTCGGTCAACGGCTTTCGAGCAGCTTCCTTTCTTTCATGTTCGCGGACACGCTCCGCGAGCTGTCGCTCTCGCTCGATCGCGCGCTCATCATCCATAGGAGGAGCCTCGCCATTTGCTCGGCGAGAATCACCGGGAGGTGAGCGACGTCGGTTTGGAGACGGGGACCGCGATGGAGGCGAACGTTTTCGAGAGCCTGCGCTTGGCGAAAATGCGGCACCCGGGGGGGGAGTGGGTACTCGAACCGCCGACTGCAGAACTACCGGGTCCGACATGATGCAGACTCAGAGTCTCCGGTAATACGGATGGAGGAGAAGGGAGAGAGGAAGCACCGGGGGGCGCGGTGGATGCGAGTCTCAGATCCGTGAAAGCTCTAGCGCGGGTCACGTGATGGAAGGCCAGGTAGGAACAATAGACGGGACCGAAGCTCCTGACTGTTCGCCCTTGGCTGTTTACATCGTCTTCTCCGGGAATTCGTGTTTTCCGCTACTAGAATCCATCGATAATGGTAATTGTGTCATGCTCGCTCCGAATATCTGGCGTCTCGTGTACTGATTATTGTGCAGCTGGGCCAACTTGTCGGTTCCGCCATGCTCTTGGCCGCAACCGCAATCTTCCTTTACTACACAGCCTGGACGCTGTTGATGGTATGCATTCCTGAACTTGTTACTTTTCAGTCACTTCTAACCCGTATGATAGCCTTTCGTCGACCCGGGCCACCCTCTCCACGACATCTTTCCTCCACGTGTTTGGGCCATTCGCATCCCCGTTATCCTGGCCCTCCTAGGCTCCGCTGTGGTGGGCACCTTCATAGGCATTGTGATGATCAACAGCAACAAGAAGAAGGCCGCCAAGGCCAAGGCTGCGGCGAAAAAGAAGACTTGAAGGGAGATCAGGAGAAGATTCAACGCGACTACTGGCCCTTGGGCCCTGTATCACCACTTGTGCATACCCAGAGAAAGAGCAACCATCGAGGATCATCTCATATAATAGGCAAAATAATAAAGTTGAACCAAGTACGAGTTTCGGATCCAGTTCCAGTTCCAGTTCCAGTTCCAGTTCTGCGAACAGGCCTTACCCCATGCTCCAATTATGCGCTAGGACGATCCCTCGGCAAATGATCGTTCATCGTTCATCGTTCATCATCCATCAGGAGCTTATTTGCGTCATGGTTATGGTTCACGGATGCCCCGTGACCTTCCACGGTCCCCACATGGGCGACTCTCGCTGCTTTGAGAGTGAGAGGAAGCAGTCGGCTACTTTCGGACTCCTATTTAGGTGAAGTGACCCACGGATGTAAAGTGGGCTGCTTAGATAACACAGTAAAGTTGATTAATGAGAGATATTGGGGGGGAAGAGAGAGTCATGGAACGGTAGAAAGCAAGCTTAGCTATGATTCAGGGAAGTGACCTGGCCGTGTGTTCAACGAGTTCAACCGGGGAATGACGGGGTCAGCCCCTCGTTTCTCTCTTGACTCTCTGACTCAGGTACCGCGTTTCGCCCCCCCTCTTTCTTATCGGAGATCGTCTTCTTCCCCTCATCATCTACTCTCGGTCTCTCTCTCTCCTCTTCCTCTGACTTTATAAATATAATCTGTTTGGCTTCTCGGCAACACTGCTGGATTATTCTGTCCAGTGTAGTGCTGTGTGACGCCTATCGCTCTTATCAAAGCTTCCCCGCGTATCCAAGACGAACTCCGCTCTAGGTACGACGTCTGCCCCAACCACGCGATTAGCACTGCGACTAGGGTTCGCACTGCAATAGGTAGGCTTCTGTTTCTACGGGATCTTGCAAGTCTACCCAGGGATTCATTCTTTCACTTTCATCAATAACTAATGTGAATCTACCACGTTAGGTTCCCACCTTTGGACTTCTCCAGCTCGGACTTGTCGACGCGAACAGACCGGTTCGCCCCCGTTCTCAGACCTCGCCATAGGTCGCGAGAGCGGTTCCCAGTGTTTTGATATTTGCCTCTCTGAGGCATCCTCCAGTTGAATGCTCCCGGCCGCACCTGACGATCTCATCCGCCAGCATAGCCGGTCCATAGAAGACGACCCCGCTTTCACACCGGATCAGAACACCACCATTCAGGAGCATGAACCAAGTGGAAAGAATAAAAAGAAGAAGGCTAAAAAGGCTAAAGCCGCCAAAGCAGCAACGCCATCGCCGCCAGATGATGTGTATGTGTTCCCAATTCATTCGTGATCGGCTTAATCGGGTACCTCATTATCAGCTCGCTGACTTGAAGCTTAGAACCCATGCATTGGTACCTGTGTCGGGGTCTACTCCGGAAGAGCCGTTCTCATGCCCTGACCAGGTGCTGGATCTTGATGGTTCTCCGGATGAACACCATGATTATCCCAGCGAACGTCAAGCTCATCTTCATGTAACCTTGCCCGTACTCGATGCTCTGGATTCAATCGAGAAAACCATGGACAGCGATATCAACAGCCGCACCGACACCTGGGCTCAGTCCATTCCATATGGGAAGACCCCTCCCACTGATTTGATGGACGGTGGCCTTCCCAACGGATCACCACTCAGCTTTCCTACAATTCAGGAAAGAGGCGGCTTCAGTCAACCCTCCTCGGCATCGCCGCCTACTCGAATTAGACCTTTCAGTTACGGAAGCGGTTATCGAAGCAGTATGCATTCCAGACAGCAGTCGGTAGACAGACGAAAGAGCTATTCTTATGGAAGTCCCATGAGCAATCTGCCTCCGCCACCTCACATGCCACAGGCACATTTCTACAAGGCACCGGACGTTGATCTTCCAACCCAGAACCACCCTGTCACGGAGGGGGCCTACTCATTCTGCGCCTTCGATACTCTCCCAAGTGTGTCGTCCAAGGCACTACGTGCGGGCATGAATGTGCTCCTGGTGGGAACCGATGGTGGTGTAGAAGTACACGCCATTGAAGACCGTCGAACTCGTCTTGTAGGGCAGATAACCGGCCTCAACGGTCGAATTCTCGAGGCGAGGATCTTAGCGGGTCACTCATCCAATGATCCACTTGCATCGCCTCAACCCCATGTGGCTGTGATCATTCATGGTCCACTCCCACCGAACGAAGAGGAAGGCCGCGCGTCTTCTGCTACGTCCGAGGCTAACGATGTTCCGCCCTCGATGGCACGCGGCCGCTCCAATGATAGACGCTCGCCCCGAGACGATAAGTCGTTTTACCAAACCAGAGTTGAGGTTTACTCTCTACGGACTGGAGATCACCTTGCAACATTATTTGCAGGCAAACCAGTACCTTCATTGGAGAACCTTCCTGGTCATCCATCCTTGGCACCATCGCCAGTGGGGAGCCTGAAACTCTTCAGTAGTGGAAACTACGTAATTGTTGCCTCGGGAATCAGTGGTGAGGTCTACATCTTTAAGCATTCTTCTTCTGGGGCATATTTGTGCTTGGGCAAGACTTGGACCAATGTTCAGACCGGGGAAGCTCGTCGGTACTCCACCTCCTCGAGCTCTACTGACCCGGATGGATCCCACCATGACCATCCCCGTACATCCATCTCCGAGAGACCCATTCTGGATATACAGGGAAGATGGCTGGCGATGGTGCCTCCGTCCTCCTCTTGTCGTGCATCGATTCAGGGAATCGTTCCTCCGAGTCTGCTGCATGGCAAAATTCACGGGATGGAGACTCGCAGCCCACCAACGGTGCCATCGGTAAACTGTGCCACGGACGTGGGTGACGGGGAGAGTATCTTTGACAAATTTGCCAGAGGTGTTACACAGGAGCTGGTCAAAGGTGCCCGCTGGATGGGTGACCAAGGCCTCCAAGCGTGGAACCATTACTGGAACAATCCGCAAGGGACTGGCACGCCTCCTCCACGACCAGTACGATCCCCGGACACTCATCTCTTTCCGCCAACCCATGCACAGGATACCCAGACAACTTCGTCGCCTGAGCCTGATGCAATCTCCATTCTCGATTTAAAGAGATTTGACGACGGAATGGATGCGAAGGCTGCTCCCTTCCACCCTGTGGCGACTTTCCAGGTTCCAAATGGTTGCAGTTTCCTTTCGCTCTCCCCCAATGGTTTGATGCTGTTCACCGCCAGCAAGAAAGGTGACGTCCAATACGTTTGGGACTTAATGCAACTCAGACATTGCCGAGCTATGGCTTTCATGACTGACAATCAGGCTTGCCAAAGCCCTAATGTGCGACAGATCGCACGGTATGCCCGGTTAACCACGTCTAGTATCGTTGATGTCATCTGGACTGCTCCTGTTGGGGATCGACTGACCATCGTCACTCGCAAAGGCACCATTCATGTGTTTGACCTGCCTCGAAGCGCATTTCAGTGGCCTCCTTTCCGAAGAGCTAGACCCGTTGGGAAGAAGTCGCCTCATATCGACCCAGTGGGGGATGATGTTACGAGACAAGGGGTCGCTGGGAACCCGCTGTCGGCAGCGATGAATTTTGTTGGAGGCAAGACACAGCCATTTTTCTCCGCCGTCAGAGGTCGTGTGCCCTCAACCGGCGCTGCATTCCCTAATATAAGTAGATTCGCACTACCAACCGCAGCAAGTATCAAGGGTGGCAAGGTCGTTGCGGCAGGTATCAGCAAGTCGATGGGTGCAGCAGCGACAGGTACCGTCCATACACTTCGGCATGTGGGAGAGAATCGACTTCATCTATCTGGCCTCGCCCGTGATCCAGCTCCTTCTCGCGTCATTTGGATTTGCAGCAAAGGCCTCATTTTCTTGGGCATGGTGGATGACGGATTCTTCAAATTGTACCGTCTGAGGCAAAGTGCAAATGCCCACAAGAGCCGGCAGTTACACTCCGTGGTTGGTGGCAAAGAGAGTCAGTTCAAGCTTCCTGCCAGTCTCCAAAGTGTATGCGGGCCGGCACCCCTTCTGGCATATGACCCGGAACAGGTCGTCCAGGCGTCTCTGCTTTTGCCTTCTGCCAGCTCGCAGCCATCCAATGCTGGCAAGTCTTTTTGCCAGCCACTCTCGCAGGCAGAGATCGAGACGAACACGCCATATCAGCCTTTCCATACGGACCAGCGGGTTGGTCTCCATGTTTTTACCTCTGAGGCAACTGACCCAACCATGTTGGCGCCCACTGGGCAGTGGGTCTTTGGCAACGATATCCCGACCACCAAGGTGCACGTGGGATCGTATAGCAACAGTGCTGATGATCAGGCTGACGACGAGGACGAAATGGGTGCCATCCACGGTCACTCCTTTGGTGCAGGCGGCCACATGGAGAATCTCATCACTCTCGGCAACAGCACCGGCAACGTCGAGGAGGTGGTCATCACCACTCGACGCAAGAAGAAGCATAGCACTCCCCTCAAAGCGGACGACGGTTTCTTCGAGGACGACTGCGAGGTCCTGGACTTTGCACGAGACCGAGTCTGAACCTTTCACACCTTTTTTTGTTTCAATGATTAGATACAAGGCTCCCACGGCGTTGGAGAATTGCAAGTGGCGTTTGTTTTGCGCGTTTCTCCCTGGATCATATCTCCGAAATTGCATCAGACATCCTGACCTCTGGATTATCTGCTGGTTTGTGCGTCTCGTTCCCTTTTACCATCGTGCGTTCTTGATGATTCGCCATTGCTCACAGAAACCTAAATACCCAAACTTGTACTTTTGATTTACTCGCATTTCGATAGATGGAGGCTCCTTGACGATTTGTACTTTTGTGTTTTCTTTCTTCACTGCGAGGATAGTCTTATCCTCGGACAGTCTCTACCGTGACACGGCGTCTAAATTTATGGGGATATTCATTCTCTTCACTGCTTTCATAGGTTGAACATGCCAGCCACTCGGGTCCAGAACGGGCCGTGGACATTAATACAGGGAGCTCAGGCTCCACGACTCCAATATTCAACATAGATCACTTTCCAATCAATGTCTTTTTAGTCGCTTTTGACAGTAGAAGAAACGCCCATCTCCTCCTCCCACCAACCCCTAAACACTCTCAATCTCTCCGTCCGTGCACCAGCCATCTTCTTCCCCGTCTCCGTCTTCATCATTCCTTCCAATTTCTCCAGCTTGTCTCCGAAGTGCTCAATTGAATTGTTCATCTCCCACTTCCCATCATCCCCAACGAATTTCCGTCCCTGTGCCCCGAGGAAGGTAAACGTCCGTCCGATGCCAATAGCCCCAATTGCATCCAACCGGTCTGCATCCTGAACAACCGCCAGCTCCGGATACCCTTCGTCGATCAGACGCCGAATTACACTCGGATCCTTGCATTCCGTCGTATACGAGACGTGTGAGACGATCGTCTGTACTTTGGAGGCGAGATCTGCCGAGGCTCCATGCTTAAGAAGCGCGACTTCAACCATTGTCTTGGGGTCGAGTGACTCGGCATCCGATGCAGTGGCAGACGACAGGTTCGAAAGATATTTCCTGTCTCCGATATCATGTAGTAGGGCTGCCAGCTTGACAACGGCTGCGTCGAGCTTCTTTGTCGGGTGCAGGGCTTGCTCAGCCTCGAGAATGGCGAGGGCCACATTGACCACACGGTGGACATGAGCTGGGTTGTGTGAGGGATCATGGCCTGACATGCAGGAATCGACGAAGGCGGACATGGAGCTGTATAGAGTCTGGAATTGCTCGCTGCTTGCTTCCATTGTTGGTATGGCCATGTTTGCGACGTTCTATATAAGTGTGGTCTAGAGATTTTTCCTTCGGTGTTGTGGATGTGGCAATGATGGAATCCGGTAACCTCAGAGAGAAATTAAAATCCAAAGTTTGCTTCCAACGGACGTGCTATGAGTACCAAATTAGTGGAGAGCAGAGCAGTTAAAAACTCGTAAACAACTTGGCGGTGAGTCAGTGACTGCCACTTAAGCCTTTTCCCGTATCCAGCATACTCCCTGCAGGCGACTGCAGTCCGATCCAAGGTGTAGACTCGGTACATATTCGAATATCACGTACAACGCCCTATCCAAGCAGAAGCGAGACAGCACTGTACAAATCGCATCTCCACACGGGGAGTAACATGGTGGGGCAGGATCTACACATGGCAAAGTGATCTACGTGAGAAATTGGCTTTGGAATGCACCCACTCGATAACTAACTAAAAATTATGTTTCATGTCATTCACAGGTATCAAGGATTATCGAACATGCAGAAAGAAAATTGAACGGTTGAGGATACCCTGCAACCCCCGAAACCATCACTCCACGCAATGAACGAGAGACGGATCGCCCATTATGAAGCAACTCAGAGAGCGAAAGCAGCAACGACCAAGCCGAAGAGACCGGCACTGGAGGCACCCAGCTTGATATTGGCGGCAGCGTTGGTGGAGCTGAGACCAGTGCTGGTGCTAGTAGTGTAGCCGAATGTGCTGGTGGCATCGCTGTTGGAGGCTATAGATATGTTAGCCTGGAGAAATGGGGTGGATGGTGTGTTTGGAACTTACACTCAGAGCCGGAAGTCGAGGTCGTAGTAGCCCAGGTGCCAGTGGTACTGGTGGCAGAGGTGCCAGATGAGTCGGTCTCAGTGGCCGAGGCGCCAGTTGTGAAGAAGTAGTTGTCGAAGCATTTCTGCTGGCACTCGGTGTATTTCTTGGTGTCGGCAAGGGTGCCGGTACCCTGGGGGCAGGCGGCAACACACTTGTTGGTGTCGTTGGCCTGGCTGTCGCTAGGGCAAGGAACCTTGTAGCAGGAAGCAATGCAGCATCGCTCAGTGGTGTTACCTACGGCAAGAGATAGGTTAGACCTGGAGACAGAGAATGCGAGGAAGGCAGTACTTACAGTTGGCGGCACATGACTGCTCGGGAGTGAGGGTCACAGTAGCAGTCTCGCCAGTGGTAGTCTCCGCTGCGGCGAGAGCCAGGAGGGTCGAGATGGCGAGGATGTTGTACTTCATGATGTACGAGTGTAGATATTAAAAAGATACAGAAGGTGACGCAAAGAGTAACGAGTGACTAGGATGGAGGAAGAGAGGAGGACAAGTCAAGGGAAGGAGAGCTTTTAAATAGTTACTGCAGTGCATGGAAAGCTGCACTCTGCAAATTACACTCTGCAACCTGCACCTTGCTTCCCATAAAGGGCTACGGGATCGGATGCATGTTCCCCTTGGCAGGGTAAAAGGGATGTTGAAAAGACCCCGAAGGAGACATGTCAAATCTAGGGTGTCCGAGTTGGCGGACGGGAAGAGCCGAAAGAAAGCACCCGGTAAAGGAGTCCGCTTCTGTGAAAGAAGCTATAATGACTGATCCAGAGTATGGGAGAGCTATTCCCTCATTGAAGGTAGTCCAATCTCGATAGCATCAAGAAGACGGGTAAAGCACTGACAGCCCTCTCAACATCCATTGGAGTATATTGGTGGATCTCCCAAATCTGAGGGCCTCGAGTCTTTGCCCGGTTCTAGGTCGTACTCGCATGTCCGAAGGATATCGATTCCAGCTCAGCGGGACCTACAATTACTAGTGTCCACAAAAATTGACCCCGGACGCACTAGAGTGCCTCCCCGAGACGCAAGGGACTCATAACTATGTACATGGTATAGTTAACTATAGCTCGTTTGTATCGAGAACAGTCATCGGGGGTTATCTCGGGTTAGAGGCAACTAAGTGTAGTATAATGACAGACAATGAGTATTCTTCAACACTGCAACCAATATTCAACTGTAACTGAGAGCAAATACTGTACCTACCTAGAATGAAATACATCTGTCGAAACATGGCAGTGCAAACATCACAAATAGCCATTTGAGTCACCTGACCGCGCGACGGTCGCGACGCGCCCATCTTCGATATGGAAAGAGATGACTTCGTGAGGAAGCGCAGGATCAGCATTTCGCCGCTTTCGGCGCAATGCCTTCGTCAGACTCCGAGTCCGACTATTTCGATGATGACTTCGTAGTGCCTAGCACTCCCGACGGTGATGCGCCCACTCGCTCAGCCAAACGGCGTCGCGTGCAATCGCCCGCACGCGGGGAAGACCGTGATCATGACGAGGGTGTTTCCGAAACAGATTCATTCTCGGATTTCGATGAGGATCTACCACACTGCCGTGAAAGCGATGAGGATAGGCAAGCACGGTCAAAGTCTCGGAGCTTCGTGCCCAAGCAAAGCAAATTCCAAGAGAATATGTTTGTTACGCAACTCACACAACCCGCCTCCAGCCCCGAACGTATTCGCGGCCCTCGATGGAAAAAGCCAGATCCTGATCCGCCACCTCCCGTAGCCATGGCTCCTCCTCCTGCTCCCCAGGCGAATGAGAGGCAGTCCGATAATTACTACGAGGACGAGGAGGAGCTGAGGGCAGCGTTGGCAGCATCGCTAGACGCGTTCGAGGAAGAAAAGTCATTTAGAACCGCAATGAACTCCAGTGTATCAAAAAATACTGGCCCGTCTCAACCCGTGTCTTCACATGAGCAGAAGAACAATTCAATGGACGTTTCGTTTGAATTGGAGGACATACCCGAGGACGCGTTCGACTCTTCGCCAGCTTTGTCGCCGGTATCACGCCCAGTTCAGCCAGCTACGTTTCAACCCAGCGTTTCGGCAACGCCGAATCGACCGCAGAGTCTCCGACAAACCACTCTTTTCGGCATGACTGCCCAAAGCAATCCGCCCATGCCGCGAGAAGAAGACTTCGCCCCTCCCCAGAAAGCTGAACCTCCAACGCATCATAAATTGATACATGATGCGCTCGGCACATGGTGGTACCCGACAAATCTGGGTAGCATCCGAGACTACCAATTCAATATCAGCCAAAAAGGCCTCTATCACAATCTATTGGTAGCCTTGCCTACCGGCCTGGGAAAGACATTCATTGCGGCGACGATTATGCTCAACTGGTTTCGATGGACCAAAGATGCCCAGATCATTTTCGTGGCTCCCACCAAACCACTGGTCTCACAGCAGGTATCGGCATGTTTGGACATTGCGGGAATTCCACGATCCCAGACTACCATGCTCACCGGAGGTGCATCACCTGGACTCCGTGCAGAAGAATGGCAATCTAAGCGAGTGTTTTTCATGACACCCCAGACGTTGATAAATGATTTGAAGACCGGAATCGCAGATCCCAAGCGCATTGTCCTGCTGGTTGTGGACGAAGCACATCGTGCTACTGGAGGCTACGCCTACGTCGAAGTGGTCAAGTTTCTGCGACGGTTCAACAAGAGCTTCCGAGTCCTCGCGCTGACTGCTACGCCTGGCTCTACCGTGGAATCAGTGCAGGCGGTCATCGATGGCCTCGACATTTCACGGGTGGAAATCCGCACTGAGAACTCCCTTGACATTCGGGACTACGTGCATTCCCGGAATATCGAAATCGAGACGTTCGAAAACTCGGATGAGATGATCTTCTGCATGGACCTCTTATCGACGACTTTGCGACCTCTGGTGGAAGAGCTTCGAACAATGAATGCGTACTGGGGCAGGGACCCAATGGGTCTGACAGCATACGGTCTTACGAAGGCGAGACAGCAATGGATGATGTCTGATACGGGCCGAAATGCCAACTTTGGACTCAAGGGCAAGGTGAATGCTATTTTCACAGTGCTTGCAAGCTTGGCTCATGCCATAGACTTGTTGAAATTCCATGGAATCATTCCTTTCTATCGCCACATCCAACATTTCAAGTCGAATACCGACGGACAGAAGGGCGGAAAGTGGCAAAGACAGGTTGTCCAAGATGAGAGTTTCAAGAAGCTCATTAGCCACCTCGAACCCTGGTCCAAGAACCCGGAATTTATCGGCCATCCTAAATTGGAGTACCTCAAGTCTGTAATCCTGAATCATTTTATGGATGCAGGCGAAGGGAAAGAAAATGTCGATGGTAACAGCCAGCCAGCCACACGAGTCATGATCTTTGTGCATTTCCGCGACAGCGCCGAAGAAGTTACCAGAGTTCTGAAGAGATACGAGCCCATGATTCGACCGCATGTTTTCGTGGGCCAAAGCAGTGCAAAGGGCTCCGAGGGAATGGATCAAAAGACCCAACTTAAGATCATCCAAGAATTTAAGAAGGGGACATACAACACCATTGTCGCAACATCCATCGGTGAAGAAGGCTTGGATATTGGTGAAGTCGATCTCATCGTGTGTTACGACTCTTCTGCATCGCCAATTCGCATGCTGCAACGAATGGGTCGAACAGGTCGTAAGAGAGCCGGAAACATCACCTTGCTACTTATGAAGGGCAAGGAGGAAGACTCCTACATTAAGGCCAAGGACAACTACGAAAAGATGCAGCAGATGATTGCCAATGGATCTCGCTTTACGTTCCACGACGATCGATCTGCTCGTATATTACCTGCAGGAGTACGTCCAGCCGCCGACAAGCGGATTATCGACATTCCTCCAGAAAACTCTCAGCGAGAGCTCCCTGAGCCGAAGCGCAAAGGACGCGCGCCCAAACGACCCCCGAAAAAGTTTCACATGCCTGACGATGTGCAGACTGGTTTTACTCGAGCATCAACCCTCGAGGCCAGTTTTAGCAAGGCTAAGCCGAAGGTCACTCCCAAAAAGCGAGCCCGCACTCCAACACCGGAACCAGTCGATGTTCCGTCCTTGGATGAAGTAGTTCTCAATGCCAAAGAACAGCGAGAGCTTGAGAATCACTATCAAATCATCGGAGACACTTCGCCGCAGTTCATTCGTGTTCCGCGTAATGATGCATTTCCTCGCTTACAACTTGTTTCGAGACCGATCAAGTCTATTCAACATGGTTCACTTACTCGCCGCATGATCGGCACCCTGCAAAAGATGAACCAGGCCGGTCCTGACTGCGAGGATCATTACAAGCAGATTTTGGCACGCCACCCCGTCGAACCCGAATCGACCTCATTGGCAGAGCGTCGACGCAGCGATAGATCAACAAAACCATTGAAGAACTCTCCTTCTCGCCGGGTTTCAGCCAGACCAGGCATTGATCCTGATACTGAGATCTCCTTGCTATCCCCCGCACCCTCAGATTCCAAATCTAAACGGAGACAGTCCTCTCCCCTCTTTGTCAGCGATTTCGACGATGACGGATTTGATTCTGACCTGCTGGATCCTAGCTTGCTCTTGAGTGATGAATCAAAAGCAAAGGCTCGCAATGCAAGCAGGAGAGTTCTAGACGATGACGACGATTCATGGACATTTTGAAGTACAGCCACATTACATCGGCTCTAGATCTAATGTCATTAAAGTATACGTGGACCAGAAGAACTTGGAATATATGATGTTTCATCAAGATTCGTTGAATTTCAGTCTACTGACTCGCGCTATAACCCGCAAGTCGAAACTCGCAGAGGCCAGCGTTAAGTCATAAGAAAAGACATAGCTTTTCTTTGGTAAAAAACCGTGCGCCACCCCCCAAACACCTATCATTAGAATCCAGAATGCAAAACCCAGAATTCAGCACTGGAAACCGTGTGAAACTCTGAAATCGCTAACGCAAAACCCGGGGTATCTGTGCCTCAATGGAAGAAAAGAAGCGCCTAGGGAAGATAGGCACCGCCTGCAGCGACCAGGTTCATGTTGGTGAACTTGACTTTGTAAACAGGGCTCTTCTTGGTGGGGAAAGCACTGATCTGGTCGGGGGAGACCACAACGTCCTTGCTCTTCTTCTTCTTACCCTGGCCGCCCACGGACGCGTTGGCAGCATCCAGTTTAGCACCGGCGCCTCCTTCGCTGACAACGCGGCCCTGACTGGCATCCTGAGGTGCGGAAACGTCCCAGACACGGACGGTGCCATCGGCACCTCCGGAGACCAGCACGGTGGACTCGACGCTCCAGCTGACAGACCAAATGCCACCCTTGCCGTGGCCACGCATGCGCTTCAAGAGACGACCGGGAGCCAAGTCCCATAGCAAAATGGATCCCTGGTCATCCGCCGAGGCCAAAAGCTTGCCATCCCGGCTGCACTCCATTGCAGTGACGTTACCGGTGTGGCCGGTGAACATGCGGACGGCGTTGCCAGTGGTCACGGCCCACATACGGACAGTGTGGTCGCTGCTAGCGGTGAAAACATAGGCAGAGTTAGGATGGAAGCACACACAATCGACATCCTGATCATGGCCGACAAAAATGCGCTGCTGACGAGGATGATCCGTAACCCAGAGACGTGCAGTCTTGTCCCCACCCGCCGAGGCGAAGTAATGACCAAAGGGTCCCCAGGCCAAATCCCAGACCGGGCGATCATGGCCCCTATAGACAACCATGCACTGCCACATGTCGAGAGACCACAGCCGGATAGTCTTATCCGCAGACGAAGAGAGCAACCAGCGAGCGTTGGTAGGCACGCGGTCCTGCTCGGGGACATCTTCTGCCTTGCTAGCAGCAGAAGGTGCAAACTTAACCGCGTAAACAGGACCAGAATGCCCGATGAGACGGCGAGAGTTGGATGGCGGTAGGCCATGCAGCTTCTGCATGTCTGCGTGGGCCTCTTCAATGTTCTTACCATTGAGGGTCCAGACACGAATGTACGACTGCGAGAATCCGGCAGCCACAAGCATATTGTCATCCGCAAAGTCAATGCAGTTGATACTGCCAATTGGTTAGCCGGGGGACGTTTGTCAAGATGATCCGGAAAAGAGAGAAACCTACCTGTCATAGGTGTTGTGAAAAGTAAACATGCAGACGCTGACACCGGGGCCTACACCACCAGTGCGACCTTCGAGCCGGTACCGATCCCGATTCTCCTTGACATTCATGACTTCGACTGCCACGTCGCGGGCAGTAGACGGCGGGAAAGGAATGTCGTTACGGCTAGGTGCTTCGTCATCCTCCTCCTTCTTGATCATTTGGTCAAACTCCTGCACCAGAGTGTTGCGACCCTGAAGGGGAGGCTCCTTCTCATCCTTCTCGGCGAGTTCGGCGCGGACATCACGCTCCAGCTTTTCCTCCATCGGCATCTTTCCAAGGCGAAGTCGTGGCAGGGTTCCGGCCATAGCCGGGTTGTCTCCAGTGTAAGCCGAGCCAGGGTGATGACCGGGGATACCTTCATCCTCCGCAGGGAAGGTCTGGCCGGCACCGATCTGACCCAGCATTGCAGCGAAGCTAAAACGGTCGTCCGCGGCTCGGTCCATTGTCTTGACGGTGCAGTAACTGCTCAGGATGGCGGTCATGACGGAACCGCCCTCCTTCTCCTTGCTCTCAAGGAATTGAAGGAGATTGGTGTAGGCAGGGTTACTCAGGACGACGCGATACTTATTGCTGCGGTACAGCTTAGCTGTAGAGTTGTGCTGGACATGCTCCGGCAGGCTGATGGGCTCAAGGATACGGATGTCATCCGTGTGTTCTGGGAGGAACATGTTCTTATTGGCCTCGAAAAACTGCTTGGCTTCATTGGTGTACAGCGAAGTGATCATGTTCAAGAATGAATAGACAAAAAGCGGCCAAAGGACACGGCGCAGCTCAGGCTGTGGGTTGATTAGCACGGATCACTTTGAACGATGGAGTATGTCTGTCCTATTACCTTGTAGAGGTCAAGATTCTCTTCGACCCAAGTCTTCATTAGATCTAAAGCCGATATTAGAAGGTTTTTTTCCACACGGAAGAAATTGTATAGACTGCTTACCGAAGCCTTGCTTAAACTTGGGACGAGCATCTTCTCCCAAAGGAGGCAGAGGGCGTCCGTCAATTTCTTGATTAGCAGACTCCATGCGGAGCATTGCCTCAGTGCGGCTGTAGCCCTTCTTGGCCAGGTAGTCGATAACCTAGTTAATATAGACTAGTCAGCTATGGCCCGCTGACCTTCGACGCATTTGAACAGACGGTTTGTTTAGCATCTTGCAAAGTGTCTGCTGGTCTCTCGGTGGATCCAGCCATACCACCGGGCGACACACCAGTCCCTGCTACTGGCGGAGTTGACTCCGGCAGCGGCAGGGAAGGTGAATCGACCCGGGCCGATGGCCGGGGAGAGCGCTTCTTTCCACGAGCCCTTCGGCGCTTCGGCATGATGCAAGATGGTAAAAGGAAAGAAAAAGGGAAATAATGGGAAATTGCGGGGAAATTGCGACGGTGCAGAAAATACAAAGGATAAAGATGCAAAAACCACGCGCGACAGAGCAGTAAGAAGTGAGGATATCGTTAAATAGCAAAACACCTCACTCCCCGCGCCTGTCTCGCTTCACTCCGCGCTTCTTCTTAGGCAGTCAATTGCTCCTTCGAGCGGCCTCAGATTTATCCATCACACAGTTCACCGTCCACGGATCATCTCATCTCTTTCCAAGGTGCCAGGAACTCGCTGTGGTAACTTGGAGCCCAGTTTGACAATGTGAGCCATTAAGCTCCCACCCAGCAAGGAAAACAGAAACCCCCAAAGAGAAATACAAAACGCAAAGTGATACAAAGTCAATCCAATGACAAGAAATTGTACATGGTTGTGGTACGGCCGTAGCCAATATGTGCAAATGCCGGTTCCTCACAGGATGCAACTCACAATCTGGTTCAAGTTCTGTTGCGACATGGGACCACTTTGGCCCGGAGTAGGTGGCTGGTGCACCGGAGTGCCCGAGAGAGGTGGTTGCGATGACATTGGCATTCCGCCGCCATTTGCGCCAGGTCCCATGCTGCCGCTACGCGGCGCTGGGCTTGGAGCGCCGCCAGGCGCGGACATAGCGAATGATCGATGTGGGTGTCAGTAGGCGTCAGTGGGTGTTAGGTGGAGGGTGGGCGGATGCGAGAGAGAAGAGGGCCGAGAGGTGAACGGCACTGAAAGAGCGAGGGTTCGTTTAGTCGGCGAGGGATTTGATATTTGATATTGGGAGTTTCTCAAAGGTCGGGGCTTATTCAGCTCCCCGGATTCTAGTTCCACGTGACGAGCTTCCTGATCCTCCACACTTGAGTATTATACACTTTCTTTACGGTACACTTCTACCTTACAAGTTTCGGTGCCCTTTCATCTTACAAGTCTTGGCGCCCTTTCAATCCTTGCGCCATGAGCGAGGAACCGGCCCAATCGGTGAGCTTCACCTCCGCGGAGCGCATTCACCAACTCAATGAGATCGACAAGGTAGGGCAACTCTGAGCGAACCGGGGATTGATCAGACTGCAGGCTGACTCACAGCGTGTGCAGGACATAGCAAAACTCATTCACTCTGCCGGCCTAGCTATCCAGGCCCTGACCAACGCAAAGCCGAGCTCCCCTTCCTCCAAAGTCCCAGATGGCTCCCTTGAATCCCACAAGACGCAGTTCAAAGACGCAACACAGCAATACTTCGCTCTCCTATCGTCAATTGACGTCCGACTACGACGCCAGGTCTATGCTTTAGAGGAAGCTTCTGTTCTACCGCCAGAACGGACGGGTGATGCGGCAGGCGCCGCCGCTGCAGGTGGAACAGGCGCCGCGGCCGCCTCGAATCCCCTGGATGTTAGCTGGCTCAACAGCCGAAAGGACACAGTCGGAAAGGACAAGGAAGCCGAATTATGGTCCGCCGCTCGAGCTTTTGTGGAGCAGCTGGATCAGTCGCCGAGTGGACAAAAGGATTCAAGCAAGTCGAATGACGATTCCGACATGCATGTCGATTGATGGGAATTTGTTGGCTGGGCGGCCGCTTTATTTACAGCAAAGATATGACTTTGCACCTTTGATACCCCGAGTAGGCTGGCAGTAACTGTTTTCGATAGCAATGGACTTTGATTGCTTTCATCTAGTATTCTCTATACCATAATAGTGCCGGGCGTTCAACATTGACTCGGGCCCGATTGTATGTGGAAGAACATTGCATGTTCACAGAACTAAAGCTATGCAAGGAAGAACGCAACGATGGCCGTCTGTATCGAACTCCCTGAGCCGATCGACCTTGAAAATGACAGCGCTGTAACAAGATACTACTTCTGCATGGACTTGATCATCTCCAGCTGCGTCGCGCGGTCCCGATTTGCCTCGGACAACGGTGCAAGACCTAAAAGTAAGATTAGCGAATCGACACGATGACCGATAGACAGGCAATGACTTACTGCGAAGCTCCCCCACGACATCCTTGGCTTTACCAAAGTAAACTTCCTCTATAAAAGGGTCAGTGAATCCATTGCACCACTACATCGCGCCAAATGACATACGTAGCAAGTTGCGCATCTTCAATTCCATATCCTCGACCAGTCTGCCCACATTGGCGATGTGGCTCGCATCCGACTCAACGGGCAAGTCGGCCTCCACCTGGCGGGTCATGTTGCCGCTCAGGTCCATCTCACCGAGCGCCTGGTTTTCGTTGGCCAGATGCAGAATCACGGTGCTGGTAAGCTTGTAATGGGACATGCGTGCCCGGTCGGTGGCTTCGAAGACGTGGATACTGTCCCATTCTCCAGAATTCTGGGAGCCGGGGGTCACCCCTGAAGAGCATGATCAGCCATTAACCGATCTCAAGAACGATTCTCCCTATAGATCAAAGAAAGACGTACCCTTCTTCAACAAAATCACACCGGCAAATCCATCATCCAAATCCCAAAAGTACACGCTACCCACACCACCCTCGTAGTAGAGTTCGCGGTATACGTCAAAGGACTCGTTGGCCGCAACTTCGAGCTTGCGCACCCGCTCACTGGGAACTGTCCCATCCTCGAGTGGGGGGTCAAACTCGTTGCTCCATGGTGACCGATAGCTATCGCCGTCGCGGTTGTAGTCGCAGAGCAGGTAGTCGCGGCCGGTCTGTGGGCATCGGCGAATCTCCAGGGGTTGATCAACGGAGGAAAGGAGATCTTCGGTGAGGTCGGGGACAATGGAGGTAATGGATTGGAGGTTCTTCTTAGTGTTGCGAGGATTCAGGCGCCGAAGAAGATCGCTAGTCGTGAGGTGGTCAGCTTAGGTCTTCTCTATGCAGCTGAGGCGGGGTTGCGGCAGGGGCTCGCATTGCCGGCTGTCCTGGTCGTCGGACAGACGAAATCGCAGAGCTCTTATTGAGGGCTAAAGTAAAGTACTTACAGCGCGCTGTCGAACTGTGCATCGGCCATGGTGGGGGTGGAGAGTTGGGTTATTATACTGTTTAGCTCTCCGGACGGCGGTGTTGACAGAGGTGCGTACGTGTTCCGGGCGGCGGGTGGCAGCAGCGGTCGCACATCTATAAACACACCACTATGCGACCAGTCTACAGTCTATGGCATCTGAAGAATCCACAATGATCTTTCTATTTCCTTGGTCATGAATTTCTATATACAATGAAACAAATTCCAAAAAGACCCAAAGCCAAGGCCCGTTGTGACCAGTAAGTCTGGACGTAGTTAATCCATCTGGTTCCTATTACACGTGGGTCACTTTGTCTAGAGATGAAAAAAAGTTGGGAGATAGCAGGACGATTAGGGTAGGTAGGACAAGATATGTAAAGGTAAAGGTTCAAAGATATGTTTGAACGTAAGACTACTAGACTACTAATACAAGATACAGTAATAAATCTTACAATACATTAATCACTTAGCCTAAAGTATATTCTATAAATTTATACGAATTCTGCTTTATATAGAGTATATACATAAGTAGCGTTACGTAGCGAGACCGGCGGCGGAGGTAGCTATCCAAATTTAGCATATTAAGCTATATATGTCTCGGCTAAGTCGAACTATATAGTACTTAGGTACTTTTTATTCTTTATTGTTTTATTTTTAATTCTAAGACTCCTATACCGGCGTAGGTACTACCGTTTCTTTGTTAACTATTTTGATTTGAGACTATACCCTATAAGCACTATAATTAAAATAATCATTAGTAAATCTTTTTAAAGACTATACTGTAAGAATGACTCGTTGACCGATCACCTAGACTCTCCTATGAGACTAATCAGGACTAGTGTGGTTGACATTATGTCGACGGTTACTTCGGAACATGACTTGCATCGCTTTTTCTTCCTCTATTGTTGAAGAAATAATGGATACAACAGACCATGACTGTTTTGACATCGAAGTCATGAAGGAGGCGGTCGGATCATCGACCAAGAGTATTCGATCTATTCTGGCTGGTCTCCGGAAATCTCCCAATCTGGTAACGGCATACGCCAAGTTCACCAACGTGCCACCAGATGTGGCAAAGCTGAATCTTTCCAAGGGGTGCCGCCAAATGTACAACCCAGACACCCGGGGAATGATCGTTACTATACCGGGAAAACCTCACGATGCTATTGTAGGTGAAGTCAACATTCAATTCGGCGATGCTACGTATGTTGCCAATATGAGAGGCACATTCTGGTCGATGACAACTGCGCGGAACCAAGGTGCCGTTTGCTCTAAGGAGCCAGATGGGCAATGGGCACCAAGAAACCTGCCTCCGGGCCGGAGTGACAAGTGGCCTTCAATTGTTCTTGAGGTGGGAGCTTCGGAGTCGAAGACAAAGTTACGAGCGGACGCCGCTTGGTGGCTCGCCAACTCCGACGGGCAAGTGCACGTGGTAATAACTATCTCGCTTAATCCAACTGTGGCCGAGGTCACATTTGAGACTATTGTGCTCCAGCAACCACCGACTTATATGCGCCACAATCGTCGTCAATACCGGGCGCAGACCCGCCAATCAATTGTTGTCTCCCGGCCACCCGGTGGCCCTAGTCAGCCGATCACCACAACCCCTAATACCTTACCGCTTCTTATTACCTTCCAAGAGGTAGTCTGCCGCCCCCCCATCCCTCCGGAGGCCGACCCGGTGATCCCAATTACTTCTCTGGAGGAGATTGCGTGTGCAGCATGGCGTTGGCAAGGCCTCTAAGTTCGTCTTGTATATTGAGTACCTGTTACTCTTTTGTGCGTATTATCTTTTCTGGGATTCGGATGTTTTGCTCCCCTCGAGCTCGAGTGGAAGGGTCTAAGAGACCGCCCAGGAGTCTACTCCATTATTACGTGTGTATCTTTAACCCAAAGTGTCCTTCTATTGTAATTGACTATTCTTGTCAGCCGCGTGCGTTCCTGTTCCTTTCTTCATAGCAGCTGCAGCCTGCATATCTGCCACCTTGGGCGGCAGCACCAATGCGCTGCGATCGTTGCGCCTGTAGAAGTCGACCAACACTTGCGCTGTTTTGATGGGCTGATCTTCCTGGACGAAGTGACCTGCTTCGGGGAAGACTTGAAGTTGATATTTGCCTGTGGAAAAGTGAAAAGCGATATGAGCTTGCATTCGGGGGATATCCAAACTTTATAAAGTCATACCTTGCATTTGCCCAATCATTAGCTCTTTATCCAATCGATCCGTCCCAGCCAAAAGCAGCAGCTTTCCACCTCGTGCGTCGAGGAACTTTCGGCTGAGGCCGATAAACCAATTCTCCCAAAATGGCTTGGTGGCTGAAAGATTCGTGCGCCATACCCAAGGACGCGATACGTCGGAAGGCTGACTTTCCTCATATAGTAAAGAAGGCACGGATATCCGAGCTGACGTTGTGTTTCGGATTGTGCGGGAGCGAGTACTCCAATGGATTAGTCCATGAATATAACTACTTGGGATGAATATGAATACATACTGCCATTCTATTCCCGATGCCAGCGAGGGAAAGCGCGCTGGTCGTGTAGAGAGATATTTTTCCATACTCTGAAGAGCATCCATGGCAGAACCTAAAAGGTGTCACTTGAAAAAGGCCCTAGAATGAGAAAATGGGATCCTTACCTTCAACGACATCTAACACCGCATATGCCAATACCGTCGACCCAAGCTCGCCTTTCTTCGCTACATCCGTTATGACTGCACCTCCCAGACTGTGTCCAACGAGGACAATATCTGGCAACTTCTCCCAGCCCAATTTGGCCTGCGTTTGCCGGATCACATAGACCAGATCCCGACTGAGGGTTTCGAGACTCAAGTCGAGCTCAACTTGGCCTGTAGCTTCAGCCTGGGCCGTAGCAGTGGAAGGAGAAGAACTATCTTGTAGCTTTTCAGCTTTTGATACCATGACTGTTCGGCCATGGCCTCTGGCATCAATAGACAAGAACCCCGCTTTCGGCAGGATCTTCCGGATCTCGTCGGCGCATGTCGCAAAGGACAGACCGGACGAACCGGCACCGTGATGCATAACAAACATCGGACCTGAATCAGTTGGTGGAGACACGTAGACATGATGGATGACGTTGAAGTCATCAGCTTCTTCAGACAGGAATAATTCTTGCGCAAAGAAATCCGTCCATGTCAGTGATTGCGAGGATCTGAGATATCATTAGCTTGAGAGATCCCGGAGCATGTTGTATACAACACAAGATGCTAATGAGAAGAATGGGATGAAAGGAAGAAACTAACCCCTGGCTTCTTCGAGCAAACAGATGCCGTGTCGGCGACGGAACCAGAGTTCCCGTAGACGAGGCCGAAGACGCCGAAGAGCTCTCGTCTTCCCTGGATCCGGTTTCATCGATAGTATCAAACATGGAGATGTCCGGGGGCAGTTTGGCCAATTGGGCCTTGGCGAAGGACTTCTGGAGTTCGCTCATGAGATGTGAGATGTCAAGTGGGGTGGAATACCCGTGGATTAAAGGATCAACAGAGTCCGTTCACTGTTGGAGTAGATTTGATTCACTGGTTCCAAGGTATGAAACGCAATGTTTATGAAGGAGACAACCGCTGTGTTTGATCATGGAAATAGATATGATTCATCAACGATTCAAATGAGCCTTGACTCTTGACTCGCTGACTAAGATCCGATGTCAAGGGAATGAAATGTTAACTATCAACTTTCCACTTTCAACCGCTTACAATGACCAGAAAGTTGATATTCAGAAGGTAAAGTGCTCTGCTCTTTCCCGAATGTACTCTAAATTATACATGCAAAGAGCTTTCCTAATTGTTGGTGTTTTGCTACTGACAGATAACATACTGTAAAGGATCATTATACACAAGACAGCGACTATAATCCGCCAAAATACAAACGCTTAACTCGCAGTCCTCAAATTAAATCAATTCAAACAGCGAACTGGGTCAATCAACCTTATCAAGGCCGGCTGGTTTGGCTCTCCCGCACAATTTCTCGCAATCGCTTTTCCAGAACTTGCCGGCCCTCTCCATCAGTCCAGACTTCATGTGGTGCGTTGTGAACGACGTCCCAAGAAACGAGCTTATCCGTGATGGTTGAAAGATCCTCCTGCCGCTTAGCCCACTCGGGGTCTTTTCGCATCTTTTGCCCAGAGCTGACAACAACCAGGGGAGTCTGGCCCATCTGGATATGCCGAGCAGACTGTACCTCCGCCGCTATCATGGTAACGGCAACGAGATTCTCCTGCAGCTTGGCCTTGATAAACTTTCCAGACTGATAGGCGGAGCGACCGACAACTCGATCTTCCCGAGTGCGTCCACGCACAAGAGCACCAGCCAAGCGGTCCAAACCCAATGGTGAAATGACACCGCGAAGCCACAACATAAACCCACGTCCTGGGTTACCGACATCCTTGAGGTATGACTCATGAAGTGGGTCAATAAGGAATATGCCGCTGACTTCGAGAAGGTGGCGACTGGCAAAGAGCCGCGAGTAAAGACTGCCGATCCCAGCAGAGACAACGATCCAGGGTCCTGATTCTTCCGCCAGGGCAAGGGCCTCTGATAGCACATCGGCAGACATTCCTGCGGAATGAGGAGAGGGTGCATTGTCTGACCATCCCAGCCCTGGTCTGTCCCAGTAACAGTACCGAGTGATAGCACCCTGACGGTATGCATCATCAATGAAAGGCTGCAGGTTATGCTCAACGGGGCCCCAGTCACCCTCAAGAAGAATGGTAGGTTCATTCGAATTCTCCGTGCGATTTCCAACACAGGCAAGATGAACCTGGTATGTATCACCGTGTACCGGGTACCGGTGACCGGGAGCTTCAAGTGACGCATCCCGAGCACGGAGGATCAGAGTTGCCGTGAACAAAAGAGCAGCGATGGCCATAATAGCCAAGATGATAGTCTCGAACAGAACAACCACCCATTCTCGCAACGGGCGACGAGTCTCCTCTCGGCCTGTGAGCCGTTCTTCTTCCTCGCGCTTACCCCATGTCACAGCCCGGTTCTGGATAATCTGGTAGATGGATATGACAGCTGCCCAAACCACTGAAGCAATGCCGACCCATCCTTCCTCGTAACGGATGCGCGGCACTGCCACGATAATAATCATGTCCACCAGCAGCAGGATGGAGGTAAGGATGGCCCAGATAGTCATCGGCTTGGAAGGGGTGGCGAAAAATAGAAGTCCAAGCACGAGATACCCGGTCGCCAGCGTCGTGTATGCAAACTCGAAGAAGCCCGAGCCACGAGAGTGCATCCCTGGTGGACTGACAAAGATGGATACCAAGAGGAAAGTCCACCACATGAAGCTCAGGGCCAGCGCAAAGAGGGAGAGGGTTCGAAGGGCGCGAACGCTCCATAAATTGTACGGCGAAACCTGAGGGTTGATATGATGTTATTTTTGTGTCCAACATTCCCACTCCAACATCAGAGGCTCACTTACAGCCGGATCATCTGGACTCAAATATGCCTGATTATTGTCACGAAGAAGACTCGTGCGCTCCGTGGGTTCCTGGTGTGTAGGTGCATTGTGATTTTCATCCTGGCCCCGGGACGTCTCCTCCGGTCTATCAGGGGAGTTTCTCTTTCGATTCCAAAAATAGTCCATGTTTTCTGGGAAATGGTCTGGAGACCAAGTAAATGAAATGTGAAAAGTGAAAGGTTCACGTTGCAGTTGTTCATGGTAACATTTACGATTTGGGGATCGCCGCCTTGTTTGATAAGATCGATCTGACGTCATTGATTGCCTTTGACACAAAAGTATTTCTTCGACAAACAAAGCGAAATTGAGACTCATTTCTACGTGTGCTTCTTGAGATATGTCCTTGTACCCGTCAGCAAATACCTACGGTAATATACATGCCCAGGTGTAGAAGCTAGTGACTAAGTTGTTGAATGGATCTAAAAGGCTACCTAGATGGACCGAAAAGACAACTGCTATGTCGCGGGCTCAGCATTGCCACTATAGCGGTTGGAAGCAAAAGGCGTCCAAAATCATAAAGCCGTAAAAGAATAGCCATGTAGCTGTCTGAAAGATCGTCGCCCAGTCCACATCACCTCACCTGAGACCACCGTTGACTATCAATCCACCACCATCGAGAAAGGTCCGGAGTATAGGAGTATACGGGGGAGAATCTAAGTGTCTGCAAAAGAAGAGTTCGAAAAAGCGGTGCATGTCAGGCTGGTATGACCGCCATGACTTGGATGATCGAGCACGGCACGAGCGGCGCCGAATCAGGCGGCGATTCAAATAGGAGCGGAACGGGGGATAGGACAGTCACTCTAGACTAGTTCCCTTGAACCTCTTAGCTAGTTGTTCACCGTCGGACTTGGGAGAGATGGAGCGGGGAAGATGGGCAGCGGGTGAATCGAGTCGCCGTTTCCCGGATCGGGACTTGGGACGAGACGGTTCAACCGTGGAGGGCCAGGGGCGCTTAGGGGGGCGCTCACCACTCTCCTGAAGAATTGTCATCAACGTAGCCCATCCAGGGGTATTCAACAGCTGCATTCCATCGGCGGGGGCGTGGGTCGTAGCGACTCGGCAGAGGAGGGCTTCCTCATCCTGTCGTTGAGTCGATGTTAGTACTGAAGTGAGCGACTTCCATATATTCGTTAGAAAGTGAAGCTGACCTTGCTGAACGTGGAAAGACCATGCAGGAAATTCAGGAGATGGAAATCAGAAACACCCTGAATGGCTTTGTCGGGATCTCCGTGAGACATGAGCTGTTGCGCTACGTGTCGCAGCTCCTGACTCTCGCCGATGACTTCGCGGTTCTCTATGGGGAAGCGGCTGTTGGTGAAAAGGGGCGTCGATTCTGTGGGGAACCCGTGCGTGAGGGTCACCAACAGGAATTCAACGGGGAAACTCGGACTGGCGTTCTCCTGGACACTGGCGCCATGCTCATTGATCCGGCGGAAGAAAACCTCGGGGATATAGCGGGTCTTGCTGCCCAGATCATCGTCATCCTCGGATTGAACCAGCATCACAGTGGGATCTGCCGAGGGTTCAATAATGTCGGCTCGAATCATCTCCACAGCGGAAACGCTGGCCTGGTACGAGCTCACGGCAATGGCCCCAGTTTCATCTCCGCTGAGCACGCAGGTTACAAAGTCGGAGCCGAAGCGCCCTGTGCGGCTCCACTTGGTTGCCTTGGGGTTCTGGGCCTGGAGACGCGATGCAAAAGCAATCTCGAGGGATGACAGGTAGTAGGAGTCGATGTGTCGTTTGCATATCACGGAGCCGTCCCCACGGCCGGCATCAAGAAGATCTGTGAAGATGACTCCGACCTTTTGCAATCCGCAAAGGCGCGCCACCTCATCTACTTCCTCCTCGTTGTGCCATTCATGGAGCGTGACGCCATCTACCTCATCCACCTGCGGAGGTTCGTATATTGCCTGGACAACTGCCTTGACACCCAGCGGGACCTCTTTGTATTCTTCGTATGTTCCGTAAAGGAATCCCAGTCGTTGGGCACCCGACTTGCGCCAGAAATCCAGGAGTGAGTTGATGAGGTCGGGAGTGGAAAACTCCACATGATCCACCATGCGGAATTCCTGGGGTTGTAAGCTGATGGCACTGGGTTGGCATTTGGTGCAAATGCCCTCTGGCCACTGCGGGTGCCCGGACGGGCAGTCACGCCGCACTCGGTAGAATGGTTCTTGAAGTGGTGGCAGATATGAGCTCCCCGCCTCCGGTTTATTCGTAGCGGCATTGATTTTCCGCAGGTAAGAATGGAAGGAAAGGTGTTTGATCTTCCTCTCGGAAAGATAATTTGCGTCATATGGTTCCAGCGGCATACAGTAGTCGCACATACCCCGTGGACCATGCTTGCACATCCTCGGGTCCTGTTTCCGTTTAATCTTGCCATCCTTCTTGTCTAGCAGATTGTCCAGTGGAGACTGCTGCACCACGTCCCATGGATTTTTGATGTTGACTGAGGGGGATGTCGGTTGCGGGCGGATCGGGACGGTCTGCTCCTGTGGTACGGAGGTTCCATTCAGTCGACGCTCAGTAGTGGTGGATGCGAGGCCGTTGGAGGTGCCATTTTGCTGTGCCGTGCGTTCTTGGTACCCAAGGAAGAGCTTATCTCCATGCCTTGCAAGCAATGCCAGTTAGCGATAAGGTCTCTCGGGATGCATTGTATTGAGCCTTACTTAAGTCCAACTTGCTGGATCGCGACTCCATCCAGACCCTTTAGCTCTCTCTCTTCACCACCGGTGCCTATCGGGCGATTCGACAAGGTGACGGACGACGGCTCGACATCTGACGGTAGATGTTCCAGGATCTAAATCGGAAAATTGGTAAGTATCTATCAGGCTCAGCTAGGCTTCTCAGAGCCGGGGACTAGTAACTACCTTTTGCTGAAGGGAAGGAAAGAGGTCTTGCGGGTTCACTGTTAAGCGAAACTGACCGTTCCGACTCTCAAATCGCAGGAGAATCGGCCGAGACGCCATGGTAAGCTGGTATGCGAGATAGAGAGCGTAGCGAGAGAGGGAGGGAAGGGAAGAAAAGGATAGGGGATTTCAAATATAAGGCAGTAGACACATGTCGCGGAGTTGATCAAGTCAGCGAGCTGTCGGAGCTTCTTGCTGTGACGTGACTCGGCGGCGGGTGGTATGGTCATGCAATGACAGTACACTGCACGGGCCACGCAGAAAGAAGTGAGTAATATTGGTAATCTCGTCACCTGAAGATGCGGATTTCTTAGTTGGCGAACAGCGTAGAAAGCGAGATTGCTTAAAGACGACCGAATGGATGGCAGTATGGCCTATTCCAGAATACACATGGCTTTGTCCAGCAGTGAAGGTTACATGCATATACATACATACTACAGATGCTACAGATACACAGTCAGAGAAATGCAATCAAGTAGTGACGAGAATTCCAAAATCTCTGGTTTAATTATCTATTTAAAAGCCTTTAGGTATCCATGTCATCATCAAAAAATCGAAACGCCCAGAAACGCCTCAGGGGCAGGAAAGAAAGAATGCAAGTTAAAAGGCATGTAGTCCCAATTACATGATAGTACACTTCTTGGGAAGACCACAGGGTCCCTCACTGCTCTTCTTTTCCTTCGCTGCTTCCTGGGTACCCTGCTGTTGCTGGGTAGGCTGCTCAGTCTTCTTCGCAGTCTGTCCCGCTCCAGCAGCCGAATCTGCAGGCTTCGATTCGGCACTGCCATGCAGTCATTGGGCCTTGGCGACGGCCTCGTAGAAGGACTTGCCCTGGGTCTCAGCGAGCTGGAGCTCAAGAGCAGAGGGCTGGCGAGAGCCATCGGCACCGGCAAAGGTACCAGCACCCCAGGGGCTACCACCGTGAACCTCGTCCAGGTTGGTGAGGAGAGGGAAGGCGGTCTTGTAGCCCAGAGGAACGTAGATGAAGCCGTGGTGGACAAGGGTGCTCATGGAGGACAGAGCAGTGGACTCCTGACCGCCACCAGGGGAAGCGGTGGAGATGAAGAGACCAGCGTACTTGCCGTAGTAGCCACCGGTGGCCCAGATGGAGCCGCTGGCGTCCCAGAAGGTCTTCCACTGAGCAGGGAAGTTACCGTAGCGAGTGGGGATACCGAAGAGGACGGCATCGTACTGCAAAAGGTCGCCGGGCTGAGCAACGGGGTAGGAGGACTTGGGCGGGGCGTGCATCTTGGCCAGGACTTCCTCGGGAAGAGTCTCGGCGATCTGGAGGATGTCGGCCTGGCCGCCAGCGGACTCAATGCCCTTCTTCTCAGCCTCGGCCAGCTTCTGGATGTGGCCGTACATCGAGTACTGCAATGAATTAGTCATAATCAGAAGGAGGGGGGATTAACGGGCGACGTACGAAGACGATAGCAACCTTGGGAGCCATTGTGAAGATGTATGAGAAATGGAGTATGGAGTAGATGAAGTGTAGCAAGGGGGAAAGACAAAGGTTAAATAGTCGAACCCCACCCCCAAGTGACCCGTCGATTATTCCAGCCCCATGTATTCCGCATTGCCTAAGAATTTCAAAGCATAGCAAAGCTTCACAAGGTTCTCGCAAGCAAATCAGTCATCGATGACCGAGCAGTCGGAGCTGATGATTGGCTGTCGTGGATCCACCTGGTTTAGTCGTGTCTGACCGATGTCTGACAAATGGACTCCAGGACTCCACGCCCACCTGCAGTCTTTCATCTCATTGCGTGCTCTCGGATATACGTGAATGTCATCTGACCGCTGCTCCGACATACCCAGGTGATGTCATCGACTTCGAACATTCTTGAATGCCCCCTCCCAACGGTGGTCCCTTGAAAACACATTGTAATGTAATAATACAACAATGTAACCCGAGAAGGGGCATCATTATACACAATTAGGATGTATGAAATGTAACGTGGCCACTTCCCCTGGCAGTATGTGGCCATCAAAGGATGCCTAGCTAGTTAGCTCCGAGATGGGGATGCATAAAATACATTTGAGAAGATACCTAGGTATGGATACGACTTGTTCAACATGACAAGTAGCATTGCTGTAATTCACAGCGATCAGATTCGGCCTCAAATGGGGCAGGAAGTACTCCGTACATATCTCAGAAGTTAAGGCCCGCACCTGCGGATATTCCACTGGAGTGGGGTGATCTGACTACTGTATTTTAGTAAGCATATCAGTGTGTGTACAACTGACAGTCTATCCAGTGGGTGCTGCGGAGTAGTCAAGCTCCATATCCATGATACTATTTCTGCGCCGCTTCTTTCTAAAGTGAAGTCGGCGGAGGCAAATCCTTAAAACAGATTCCCGGACCGTCATTCAAGGTTTCTTGGTGCATTAAAGACGTAGATGTATTGATTGAATATCATAAGAATCCTGAATCGTAAAAGTAACACGCCGGTAATAACTACTGCAATAAGACAGCAGTGCCAGTCATGGCATGCGAAACATGGATGTTAAAGGATGACAGGCGTCCAGAAAGAAACTCATCATCTCCTGAATAGAACATTTCCCCGGGGGAAGAATAAGAATGGTAGTTGAGCAGGCATCGGTGGGTTCTAAACATAAAGAACATGAACTTGGAGTATTCGAAGATGGTATTGTAGTCGGCATCCCTTTCAGTGGGTACACCCATCCCATAGAGTCTGATGAGGCCCGTTATCAACGAGAGCGTCTTTTCTTTTGGCGCGGGGGACTCGACTCCGGCTGATAAACATCGTGGCCGAGCCTGAGCAGCACGAAGTAGAGACTTCCCAGCGCCAAGGCACAGATCGTCTTCAAAAGATAGATCATAGCATGACCAAGTCGTGATTGCTTGAATCGCTTGATGACTGAGAGGCCGAGAAGAGGAAGGCGCAGAATGAAAGCTGGCACAATGACATAGGTATGCAAGAGCAAATCATCAACCGCCATGCGAGTCACTACCGTCTTGTCCGTCTTCCCCGTTTGCAGCGAAGGCTTCAGCGGGATGATTGTAGAGTTCATCCGCACCTGCAACACCCCTGCGCGCGATGATCCGGGGTATCGGAAGCGGTACAGAGAGAATGAGATCACAGCCAGATCATACGCCTGTCCTGATGGAGCGAATCCGTTGGTAACTGCCAATTCATCCGTCAGAGCACCCGACATCTCTGGGAATTCTTGATCCGAGCTGCTTTGGAACAGGCCCGCCGAGCTTGAGGTATCGTCCTTGAAGGGTGATCTCGAAGGGGACGAAAAGCGGAACCCTGGCTGCCCGCTCAAATGGTTCAACGAAGGCTGAGAAGCTCTCGCAGGGCTGCGGTTTGGCGATATTCGCTGACGATTTGGACCTTTCCACTTTTCATTCTGCTTTTGCTGCCGGTAGGTGGAGATGTAGTCTTGCTTTCGTTCAACGGAGGGGAGTGGGCGATTGATTGGGCGAGGGGAGCGTCGTGGAGACCGCTCTGGAGATGAGTCCGGGGGTGGATGGAATCGAACACATCTTAGAGTTGCGACGGCCTTCTCAGCGTCTTCTGTCACGAGCTTGGCATCTGCAGTCGCTTGGGGGTGGACTTCCTTCGGCACGGTGATGGGAGAGATCGAGCGCGGCCGGTCATCTGCAGAGAAGCGACGCTTCTGATTCTTGGTGGTATCGTCTACATCGCCAGGTAGATAAAGTAGGTCCTCATCTGGCGGATCTTCAAACCAGTTGACAGTCAAGGCCGGGGTGGCAGGGGCAGAGCTGGTGCGAAGACCCTCGCCATTACCGCGCCGAGAGACATCCGCCGGGCTATCGCAACCGCTGTTAGAGGCTGGAGTGTTCTGCGGATTCTGCGGCTCTGTGAGGCCGTCCAGGGTATGATACTTGTCCATGGCGGGATCCAACTCCAGTCGAGGATATCGGTCCTCATCCCGTCCGTCAAGCGCTTCTTCAAATTCGTCAGTCGTGATTCGCCCCTTTCGATTCAGATCACGGGTGCCGGGGTCCCGTCCATTGAGCGTGGGAGTTTCATGTTGTGGCGGGTCATCAAACGCGATGACAGATGCAAAGGAAGGGGAGAGAAACCCATCCGGGGGAGAGTCAGTCATTGTCACACGAGTATCGATACTGCCCAGAGGTCTTTTCATCGATCGCATTGTTGGGGCAAAGGTGAAGTCGTAAGGGGAAAGTGAGAAAGTGAGAAGAGGAAACACACAAATAAAAGAGAGGCTTGCACCAAGGGAAGGTGCAGCCCCGTTCTACCAGCGAAAAGAGGAAAACGCAAGAACAGGATCAACAAAGAGAATTGTTATAATTCTACACGGTCAAATAGAGGGGTGCGCGAGTGGTTATGTACATCTATTTGACATGGGTCTGCAGGGTCTCCAGAACCTGTTTCGAGAACGAGTCAGTCAACGGGTTGCAATGTCGAGAGAAAATGAGAGATTCGTACCTCCAGCTCAATCTTGGCCTCGGCAATATCTTGCTCGCTGCCGCTGCCACTGGCGATCTTCTGAGCCTCAGCGATCTGGTTGCGGATAGCCTGTAACTCTTATCAGTACCAATTGTGCTGTCGCAAAGACCAGTGAAACCTACGTCGGCGCTGAAGTCCTCCAGGGGGTAACCCTCGACGGCGTTAATGCTCAGCTGAGAGTCGGGCTGAACGACGGCAAAGCCACCAGAGACTGACGTTGTGAAACTGTTAGCTGTTCTGCTCGACTGGAATGTTGACCGTTACGGAACGAGTCGGGCGCAAGGATCGAACGTACGGAAGTACTGCTTGGTGGAGCCACCCTCCTCGACAATCTCAACAAGACCGGGCTTGAGCTGCTCAATGGAGGGAACGTGGTTGGCAAGGACACCCATCTCACCGGAGGCGGCGGGGATGTTGACCTGGGTCCTGCGATCGCAAAGGTCCGTCAGTACTCAGGGATTCTTGGGAAAGCGCGCGAAAAGAGGGGAAACGAACACGCCGGTGGAGCGGTAGATAGTCTATGGAGAAGAGAATGTTAGTCCGGGATCCTTAAAGACGGGTAGGTCACGTCGGATGGGTTCAACGTACCTGGTGAGGAAGGGTCAGGGACAGCTTGATCTTGTCGGCAACGGCCTCGGCATATCCACGGCGCTGGATGGGAGCACTGAAGAGGGAGGGGCGGGCCCTCAGGGCAGAGCGAGCGAAGCGGAAGGAGCTCATTGTGCAATGGATTGGGATGCAAAGGCTGGAGGATCCCTCTTGAGAGTTGCGTTGCAAAGGTCGAAGTCGGAGCCGGTTGTTCCCTAGTGGCTCAGTCACGTGGTGAGACCACCCGGCATTTGCTTGTTAACAGGCTCAATTCCACTTGGAACTAGGGTAATGCTGCCATGAATTTATTTATTGATTTAGATGGATTCTAGTTAATCATATTTCTTCTGTATTATTCTCCTCCCATTATCCCATAGTACTCAAATCGGACGACCTAAATTTGGAACTAGTCGGGTGCGAGATTGAATGGCCATTCAAAGGCGATTCTGTTCCAATAAGGTTGTCAGAGGACTCCTTATATCTTATCCATATCCCATATTTACTCCGATCTTATGGAAAGTCATGCATGGCGCAAACCACCTGGGCATTCTCCCTATACTTGAGTCCATCACGTGACATTCAATCGGAGTATAATCACGTGATGAAATGAGTTTTCTTCAAGTGCAAGAAAAAGAGAATTGACAAAACTTGGCAAGTAGATCAATTAATTCGGTAAACAAGATGAATGTTGAAAATGCATTAGGCAAGTCTATTAAAAACAAGATGCCAGAGTATAGATGGCGTAGGCGTAATTGATAGAGTCCGTGCACCACGGCGGTAAGCGAGATCCCACACAAAACGAGCCCTAGCCGAGCCTCCATTTGGGTTGAGTACGGAAAGCACACCTTCTCTCACCATCCCGTCAACGTCAATCACCGACCACATCCGTCAAGATGGCCAGTACGTTTCACCCTTTACGATTGCCTTGCCTCAGCCGAATCTTCTTTCGAGAGAATCCCCGGTCACTGACCTCGTCTGCGCTTTACAGAGTCCAAGAACGCCTCCCAGCACCACAGCAGCCAGAAGGCTCACCGTAACGGGTGTGTACCCCCCTTTTTTGAATACGAAACTTCCTGCAACATTCGAATATTCTATTGCCAGACGACAATATTCTGGTGAAGGAGAGAAGAGGCGAAGTCGAACGGCTGGATTGAATATTGTATCTTGAAAGTGAACATACTGGGGACAATTATTTGAGACAACCCGAGGCTTTCAACTTTTGTCTCTACAGTCCACTACGCCAACTGGTTGCATGACCGGAACAAAACGCTGACGCGATTTATCCGCACAGTATCAAGAAGCCCAAGACCAACCGTTACCCCTCCCTCAAGGGTGTTGACCCCAAGTTCCGCCGCAACCACCGTCACGCTCTTCACGGCACCATGAAGGCCCTGGTACGTTGAACCGTCCCGGCCATCCCCCTTGGGTCGGACCTAGTCATCAGCAACAGATGATGCTAACAACCCCACAGAAGGAGCGCAACCAGGGCAAGCGTGAGAACGCATAAATGTGGACGCCTTTGAAAAGGAAAAATTAGGGGGATCCGCGCAAGGACCGGGAACATAACGTGCGATGATCAAAGAACGGTCCGCTGTTTCGAATAGGCCTGGTTTCTGCAAGTGTCCTTGCGCGGCGTGTCTGGTGTTTGAGATACAGAAATAAACAGGCTTAAATTCGATATCCACGCAGCGAGTCCATTCCCATTCCGGGAGCCCATCTTCTCCGCGTTTCTTCATCTCTTCTGCATAGTCGTCCGCGGCTTCTGTAGTCGCAAGTTATGAAGCAGTTCGCCGATCCCATTTTTCCATTTCCCCGGCATATGTGTGTACAGCAACGTGCTTTTTCCATGCGCGCCCGCTGAAGGATTTCCTATTACGTGCCAAGAACGATGTCTACCGTGTCTATCTACTGCCCGCTCGCGTCTCGTGGCGAAGGGGTTGATCTATGAACGGCTACATCTCCGTAAAAAGTAGCATTCCGTACTTGATTTGATTCTAGTACCCCAAGCCCGTGTGATATCGGTGAGGAATCGAACCACAATCAACTCTTCCATACATTTAACCTCATACTTTCCACAAAATCAAACGTTTATCAAACCCACCACTGATGACCCATTCCTCTTGCGCTATATCCTCGCCTTCACTCGGCACATCCACGTATCCCGCCCAGATAGTGCGCACCTTGCAGCCAGGCTCATGGCCATTTTTGAGAGTAGCAACCACCTTCCCTGTCTTGGTCTCAATGCCGCGAATCACACCGTCATCTCCATTCACCCACACACCCGATCCATCCGGTCGCCAGGCAATCTGGGGCGTCGAGTATGCAGTTTGAGGTGCAAATGTATTGGCCTGCACCAAGATCGCTGCGTCCTCGCGGTTCTGCAGCGCCAGTGCCTCAAGCGCTTGGGAAGCTTGCGTCACAGGTGCATCCTCGGATGCATTGGGCGCAATTAAGGAGCTCTTTGATGGAAACAGGAGACGCACGATGATCACCTTCATATGTGGAAGCGTAGAAGTAGCTACGGCCAGAAGGCCGGGATCGTGAGGGCTGAGTGCCATGTGCGCTGGGGAGAAAGCAACCCAGGCATTTGAATGGGGCGCCAGGTTCTGCTGTCCAAGAAGGGGACACGTAGGAGTAGATGGGCTTTGGTCGGGATCTGTTCCGCTTTGGTCCAGGTTGTTGATCTCTTTGGGCAATGGTGGCACTTGGTAGTAATAGATATAAGTAGAGTCGCGGCGCGAAACCAGAAGGACCAACTCGTTGGTATCAACATGGCGCACAAACACCAGTGACTCTGGGTTCGTCGTCAACTTGATGCTTGCAATCGGCTCTCCGATCACTGGTGTCTCTTCTCCATTCGGAATATCGATACGATATACGTAGACAGTCGCATCCCAGCCGGCGGTGGCAACCCAGAAGTGCGGTGACGAGTCAGTCTCGCATTTCTCTTCGTATGCGACCGCCTTGACAGCATATTTTGAGTGATCCTTTCTGTTGTCAAGGACGCGTGACCCGCTCAGAAGAACTAAGCGTCCAGACATATTGGTCATCAGGACGTATCGTCCCTTGAGGAGAGAGACGTATGAGAGTACGGGCGAATCTGATACACCCGGAAAAGAGGCAATAGAATCATGGTCCTTTGAAGTTTTAGACAGATGTACCTGCCTGTCAGCGCCTGTAGAAACGATGACCGACGCCGTGGTGGACGTGTCTGCATCATACTCAGGCAACTGCCACGACTCGACTGATGCGGCAAGAAGATTCGATGATGTCGGAGTATTCACAACGGTCGCCTTTGATGGTGCTAAGAACTTATAAGTCTCGAAACATGCATGGCTTTGAGCGGTTTATTCAAAGCAGAGAATAGGTTGATGCTCAGCGCAGACACTGCCAGACAACTCACCTGGTACGCTCCACGACTCTGTCTCCTTATTACCCTTGGCATATCTTTCAAAGTTTGCACTATGGTCAAACGCCCTCTTCTCCTCCAGCAAGCCCTGAATGGTCCAGTTGTTGGTATCGTCACCCGAGGTCTGCCCCGCGTCAATAGGCAAATCCGCCTCGCGAATAAAAGCTTGAAGAGACTCCGAGTAGTTGTTCGACCGTAGGAAACGAGCAACCAAGGCGCTCGTTAGTGCGTCTACTGTTATAGAGGCTGCCATGGTCTCACGAAGCGAGAGATATAGGAAGTTGCGGGTTGGAGTTTGGCGGGTCGCGACTTTCCGATTCGCCGCTCCTTTGATAAGGTGCCTCGAGTAATATTGACTGCATACAGAGGACAAATCCCGTTGCTATTTACGGTTTCTCTATGGATTTGGTGACAGATAGTTACAATGCCTATCCCACGGGTTCTTTTTTGACGGAGCTTTCTAGTTCGAATCTATTCGCGGACATCGAAGCCGGTGTTCAAGCCCTGATTTCCAATGCTGGTTAGCACTACTGCAGCTTTGGATTAATAGAGACAAATTGCGAGATAAACCAGAGTGCACGAGTATATTACATTATTGACTGCTTTGATCTGTGGACCAGGGTATTTATCGATATGCGATTCTTTATCCGAAATCCCCGAGCCCCATTTGCTTAACGCCATGTCGAACCATGCTGCCAAGGAGCCCTTCTATGAAACAATTTAATGACGCCCGACTGCCACTCCAATTATCATAGATCATTCTCAGCTGAACATATCCTCTGCTCTCCGCCGGCGGCCACCGCGGCCCTCCAGTGTTTCATCGAACAATTCCTTTCCTGCATTGCTTTTCCGGTTGTACTTGCCTGGAAACAGTTCACGGACGTCAGCACCCTGGCCTTTAATAGACATGCCCTGAGATGCGCCTCGGATCGCAAAGCCTTGATCCCCTCCACGACCAGAGCTAGAGTCCTGGAAGAGTTCCACCCCGCGATTTCCGGGAACAGTGATCCTGCGTCCGAGGTCCGTTGCTTCATCTGAAGCATCAAAAGCGTCCGATCGACGGTGGTTGCTAGCTTTGCTGGGGAAGAGCTCCTTTTTAATGTAGCTGGAGGCGGGCTTGTTGGGGAATAATTCGCGTGCACCTGAATCCCCGCCTTCAGAACCAGGGAAAAGTTCCTTGCCTTGGTTTTGGCGACCGAGCTGTGGGGATCGCTCACGGAATCGCCTGCGAGTTTCCTGGGATCGATCGACACGGGTTGCCTCCTCGAGGGTGTCCCGGCCCGGGGATGCACTACGGTTTCGAAGTCGTCCAGAAGTACGGTCGTCATCAGGGAATAGGTCCCTCTGGCCACGGCCCCTCCGACTGCCACGGCCACGCTCCGAGTCGGAGTAGCTTGCGGGTTGATCATCGTACATGTTGGCATCGAAGTTGTCATCGTGGTCGCGGTCTTTGCGTCGGCGCAATTCGCGATCATCAAATCGGCGCCGCCGGTAGCCTTCATCATCGCCTCGTCTTCGGTGTGAGAGTTCATCGCGCAGGCGCTCTCGGGGATCGTGCTCCGGGTGCATAAGATAGAAGCGGCTCTTTTCATACGCACGCGCCTGTTTTCGGTCGGTCTTGACGGCGGTTCGTACTAGGAGGACAGAGTCGGGATGGGTTGCAGGGAGCTTGGCCGATCGTAGACGTAGTGGTGGCAGCGCAGAGGCATCTTCCTCCTCGGTGACCTGTGTAAGGGCTGCCAGCGCCCGGAGGCCGATTTCGGGAGAGGAATAGATGATATTGGCGGAAGTGTCATCAATCCATTCAACGCGCGAGGGTGCCTCTTCCGGGAAGTGACTGCTGGCGAATTGCTTGATGTTATCGGTGGTCATTTCGTCCACGCCGCGAACGTGAACCTTTTCGTACAACGCTTCCTCGGCGTGTGGGTCGATGGCAGTTTCTTGAATGATCGCATCCTATCAAATTGGAAGGTCGGTACATATTAGTTTTGCCCAATGGAAAGAGAGTTGCATCAAACGGAGAGACTCACGGTCTGAACGGGTTCAGCCTCGGGCTCCGGCTCGGGCTCCGGGCCTAAGTCGAGATCCATATCGATATCCATTGAAGCGTCGGCGACAGCATGCTGATCTCCCGTAGGTGCAGTGACAGTCGCCATTGTGTGTTCGGAGTGCCAGGGGATGGAGAGAAGAGTTATATAAGAGCAAAGTGAGAGAAGTTGAAGGCCGAAAACCGCGAGCTTCCCGCGTTATGCCTATTTGGGTTTAGTGTGTGGGGGACGAACGGAATTCAATTGGCATCAATGTAGAAGTGGCTTTATAGCAGAGATTAGCTATTGTGCCTTGGCTGTTAATGTTAAGCACACATCATTAGTCAGATGCATCTGCATACTATATATGCTCTTCATTGAATGCTCACCAGCTAATGATGACTTGACTCTGACGCGCTTTATAGGGCGACTCCTAGTACAAAGTAAGAGAACAATGGGAGTCCTAGGTCCTTTAACTTTCTCCCTCTAATGTCTTCACTCTAGCATATTTACTTTTATATTCTCTAGAATTTAGATTTCGTCTGTAAGTGATACCCTTCTACCACTGCCTCCCACTAACACATTTGAATCAATTGGTCTGTGCGCCTTATTTCTGAACCATGTCTGCTCTAACAGTCATTCACAGATTGTTTTAACTAACAAGGTTAGTGGAAGACATTCTTTGTATGGTTGCCTTTCGGTCTGGCAGTGGGTGAAGAGCAACAAGTGTGCTATTTTTAAAATAAGTAGGCACCTAGGGCGATAATGCTTTCCGCGTGCGAGCTACCACGCTCACATCCATGCCCACGGATGACTGGGCTCTCCTATATAAACCGGGTGGATCTCGCTCCATAATCTATATCACTACTGACGGAGCAGCATTAAGAATGGAAACATCAGAGCCACGATCTCGCCACGAGGAAAGGCCGTAATCTACGACTCAAACGGGACCAAGCTCCTCGAAGAATACGCCCGTCATTGACGAGACCTTCGCGACCCTAACAGTGTATTGGAAATAGAATCACGCGAGTTAAGGCCCATTCTCGTGGAGACTACCGTCTCACCATGCGATTCGAGTCCTTGGATCCCAGGAAGATATTCGGGATGGGTCAGTACCAGCAGCCGTACTTGAATCTCAAAGGGACGGATCTTGAACTGGCGCGGCGCAACTCTCAGGGAAGCGTGCCATTTGCCATCTCATTGCGCGGTATGGATTCTTTTGGATAAACCAGGAATCGGGGAAGCATCAGGGAGAATGGAGTTTTCGACCCAGAATTCTGGCCTGATCATGGTGAGTTTCTTGGGACCAGTTTTGTGCCAGGTCGAGATTGCTAATAGGTACGTTCAAAATGCCATGGCAAAGAATTGCAAAAAGCTCAAGGTTGAGTTAATGGTTTCCATCTGATCAACCGTTGAAAACGCCACTGAAGACTACCCCGAAATGCTTGAACGCGGGCTTCTTAGTATGCGTGTTGCAATGCAGTGCGTTGGAGACATAACACACTTTGATGCAACGACCCAGGAGTACGCGAGTTCGTATGGAGCAACGCCAAGAAGAACTACTACGACCGCGGAATCAAGATATTTTGGTTGGACGAAGCGGAGCCCGAGTACTCCATTTACGACTTTGATATTTACCGCTGCTATACAGGGGGTAATATGCAGACGGGCAATATCTTCCCAAAAGAGTATGCACGTGGGTTTTATGAGGGGATGCGAGCAGAAGGCCAGACGAACATTATCAACCATATTCGATGTACATGGGCTGGGAGTCAGCGATACGGCGCATTGGTCTGGGGCGGCGACATTGCTTCATCCTGGAGCTCGTTCCGAAATCAGCTAGCAGCGGGTTTGGACATGTGGCTTGCCGGTATCCCTTGGTAGACGACTGATATTGGTGGTTTCACGGTGGAAACCCGGATTACCTAGCATTCCGGGAGTTGTTCACACGGTGGTTTCAACGGGGTGCTTTTTATCCGGTGATGCGTCTTCATGGAGACGGCGAGCCGAAGCCTGAAGGCCAGCCGACTGCCAGTGGATCTGGTCGTGGAGAGGAGGTATACGAGATCTGCAAGAAGTTCATCAGGATTCAAGAGGAGTTGTGTGGGTATACTCGAAGCTTGATAAAGGAAGCTCATGGGAGGGAAACACAAGTGATGCGGATGCTGTTTTATGAGTTCCCTCATGATCGGCGGGTTTGGGAGGTAGAAACGCAGTATATGTTTGGATCTTGATATGTGGTACTGCCGGTCTTGGAGCCTGGGCAGCGCAGCATCACGGTCTATCTTCCTGCTGGGGCATTTGGGCACTCTAGAGCAAGATGAACGTGCCCCAGCAAGATATCCCAAGGATTTGTAAGGGTGGCTGCGAAGAGGTGAACTGCCCGATCGGAACACTCCCAGTGTTCTACCGTGCGAGTACTTGATCACCGATAACAGTTGTGCTATCTCACTCTTGACAGTGTGGTTCAACATTCCGCATCCAGAACCTGTAATTCAAGTTCTTGTCAGACATCGTACTGGTTCAAGCCCACACAAGGACCAGTTCCATACAGCTAGTCCATATCAAAGTTTCAATATATGCAGTCTAGAAATCCATGCATCAAGCGCCGCATGGGCATGGAGACACACAGGAACAACGCCATATAGACCGTCGGTCGAATAAAGATCCCCTTCGGCCGTCTAACCGAGACAGTGCGCCAATGATGAAATCAGAGCACATAGCCGAGCTAAGACAACTCCTGGCACGTTGCAAAGTCCGGGGGGGAGCCGTCATTGACTCTAGAGTCGAGGCCAGGGAGGGCTAGCAAACAGAAACACGCTACATAGAACGAGGGGGTGATTAACTCTACGTGGTAAAGTGACTGAGACATGCGATTTTCCGTCTTCATTCTGCGGCTTCCCAGTTGCGGGCCACATGGTGCTACCCACGGATTTGGGACGGGTACTGACTTTCAATAAATCCATTGTATATATCTAGTTCCCACATCCTAGTTGCAAGACCAAGAAAAAGAAAAGAAAAGACTGAAATCAAGGGAGCACAACCGCAAACCTTAGGCGCACGAAGCCGCAACACAAGAAAAGCAATAACGTCAAGCCATGAAAGCTAAAGGTCCAACCTTGCATATAGTATCCGCTGATTCTGATCTTCTGATTTTTCAACATTTTTAGCTTTTATCCCTTGCATCCAACGCCCTTGGGTCTCAAGTCCAGCTGGTCACCACGAGTCCCTTTCCATGTGCAGTCATTCCATACTTCCCATTACGGGAACAGGTATAGAGCATTCGGCTATGCTGCAGTCTCACTGGTGTGGCTTGCAGCGCTGGACGCCACCGGGCATGGTTTGACGTTGGATCGATCAGAATTTGGAGGTGCAGGTTCGTGTGCTGTCTTGAGCTTCTTTGGGCCATTTCCCGGTGCCCAGGGTGTCAGATATACTGCTCTAGATTTCGATACCATGGACCCGGTTCTGGCTGAGACATATATCCGTTGTTGCACGAAGACGGGTGAACACGAGGCGGGCCACGAAATACATAGAACAGGGTCAGGGCATGACAAAAAGTCAAAAATTATACTACCTAGGTAACATATTCTACAAGTGTATGGACTTTTGTTACTATGCTGGCTGTTGTTGCCAGCCAAGGTTCAATCAAACATGAACTCCCGAGGTCCATCTCACGCGGTCACGTGTAGAATAAACAACATCCGAACCCACCTAGGCAGGTGCGCTTCACGAGGCATCTCACGAGGCTGCGGCTAACCTGCAGAAAACCGTTCACGAGTCGGAGCTCTGAAAGACCCAAAGTGGTAAAAGGCCGAGGCCCAGAAGAAACAAATCATCGGATGCTCGCTTAGCTTACGGCCCCTGACTGCGGCTCAAACGAGGCCCATCCCGGCCTCGTCTCTCGTACTGGACGGGGAGGACCGACAGCATGGATCACCGATTATTTGAAATATCCGGCTGGAATCGTCATGGCATGTGCCGTCCCCTCCGCACCAACTCCACTTGGCCTTCCACCGGCGGTACCAAGGGTCAAGAAAGACGGGAAGAAAGGGAGAAAGAAAACGGCCCCCAAGTTATCTAACGGCTTTCTAACGGGGAGAAGGTGAGAGATTTACTCCGTGCTCAACGGTCGAAGGTTTAAGATATTTTGAAGCAACCCTGAAGCATGAAGCATGGAGCATGGAGCATGGAGCATGGAGCATGGAGCATGGAGCATGGAGCATGGAGCATGGAGCATGGAGCATTCTATTTTGCCGGGAATGCCAAGCCGCAGATGTCATGGGTACCTTTGTGCTGGAAAGTTCGTCTGAGAGAAGTCCGATTGAGTTTCGACGGGGTAGATACAGTACATAGGGTTCGGCTGGGAGTGGGAAGTTGACCTGGTTGGTCCAAGGAGCAGTTGAACCCCATAGATTGACGGTCCAGTTCCAGAAGGGACGGACTTGTTAACAACGCTTCGGATGTTCGGCGTTGTGGCCATTCTAGGTATCTTATCCGAACCTTGTGCTGTACCTCCTCGCTTCTATGACTGTACATATGCAAAGTAAGGTGAAACGGTTTCCCGCCGCTCGGGCACCATAACCACGTGTGCCCAGGTGGTCCCCGAGGTCTAAACCCCGACGATCAACCAATAATCCCCACTTGCCCTAGCATGGCAAATTGCAAACAATTCAAGAGGTTTATTTGTAGAGGATATCCATGGTTACCAAACTCTACCTAGGTAAATAGGTATGTACTCTGTGATTCTAATTCTAATCTCGAAGATTATCCCAGTTTCTGGTAAACCCTATGTCCATGTCAAACCCACGAGACACGGGCCCCCAGCGTGGGAGAACCCGACAGTCGGGAAAGCGGCTGCGAGGCCGTTCGCTCCGCTATTTTTAATTTTTTTTTAATTTTTTTTATCCCTGTTTTTGCTTTCTGCTCTGCCTTTCAAAGCCTTGTTCGAGATGTCCTGAAACGAGTCCATACATACGCGAGAACTCGTTAGGTTTCCGTTTCCTTCTCCGAAAAGCCAAACCGTTGAGGGTCCGGGGTTGAGACGGGACCACATTCCAGTCTCAACGTGCACGGGCATGATCAGCGGTGTTTTCCTACATTGGGACAGGGATGTATCTCAAATAGCTTCTGGACTGTTGATTGGTAGAGCAGGGGTGACCTGTCACATCTCGGGAGCACCCTAGTCGATGTTGCATCCCAGGAGGTCGGGTTCATCCTGTTGCCAACGCCAACGCCAACGCCAACGCCAACGCCAACGCCAACGCCAACGCCAACGCCAACGCCAACGTACAACGTCTTTTGCTTCCCAGGAGTACGGAATTCGATCGGTCCACACGTTCTTTGATCTAGTCTCTCGTCCACATGGGGTTTCGGCACTCAGCCCTGGCCCTGACCCTGACCTTGGAACAGTCTGGACTTGAATGACATTTGCACGGACTTGGAATTCGAGAAGTAGAAGCACAGACTCAACAGACTCAGCTCTAGATTCTCTGTACTCATACTCCGTACACTCGTATTGTCTATTCAATATCGTCCATCAATATCCCATTACAACTTCTCCTTAATTTAATCAGGTACTAGATGCTGGAGAATCCGTCTGGGATCAATTGATCCTGTCACCAAACCTGTCTCTACCCGTGCATCCCTTCCCGAGCCAGTCGCGGATCCAGAGTGACAAATATGACAAATACCCAAACCAATAACGGGTGGAGGAAGATGTTCGTCACAGTGGGGGGGAAACAGAGTACAGAGACGGAGATGTAAAATCGAAAAAGCAAATAAAAAAGTGTGGCTATTTCTCAACGGTTTCCACCAGAGTGGAGGAGTGGAGTGCGAGGGCTCTGACGCGAGTGTCCCGAAAGGGTAATCTCACAGAACGGCGATCTCTCTAGCCCCGATCGAGAATGATGTACATATATCGAATCTGTACGGAGTCACAGGGGTTTACTTAGGGCGGGAATAGTGGAAATAATAGAAATATTTGGAATATTAGGTATACTTAGCAATAGTGGGTAGATTGATTACCAGGCCCATTGCTCGCAGTCTGCAGCCAAAAACGATCAGATCGCCATGCAGTCACTGTACATACACTATACACTACCTCACGGATCATCCATGGCCGTGACAGGTGGCAGGTGGCCCATGCACACCTCTCTCCCCCTCTCTTTCTACATGAGTAGAGGCTTCGAGTTCCTGCAGGTCGGACGGGAGGGAGGGGAAGCCCATCCCAACGATGATGGGATGATTGGATCAGAGAGAGACAGTCTGCAAGGCACATCGACATATGTACATAGGAACGAGAGAAATGGAAAAGGGAGTGGCAAGGCTCCACATTCCTGTCGGACTTGCTCGGTGCATGTCATTGTTAGCTCCTGACGGAGTCGCCGTTGAGGCATAATTTCCCCATATTCCAATTATGTCTTCAGACCCGGAGTGTTCAAGAATTTGTCAACATGATCCGAGCTTGGGATCCATGATGATCCACCGTGTGAAGTCCAGGAGCCGCCGATTGAGCCAATGACGGGGCCGATAGTACATGCATCGAACACGATCAGACAAAGTGTCGTGCATGGGCTGGCTGAGCCCCTTCTAACCGCTCGCTTGTCATGGGACAAGATCTGCTATTGTCAGGGGTACAGTACTACAGTGTGTAGTCCGTACTTGGATAGATACTTATCAGTATCCCGATAGTTAACTATGTGTATAACTAGCTAATAGCTAGTAGTATAGGTCCCCCGTACTGTTAGCAAGTATCTTAGACACTGTCCTCCGTACCGGCACTTTGGGTCTGTATGGGTATGTGCTGGTAGCACAGTCCCGTTTAGGGTTTATTTCGATTTATTCGCGCTCGGGCGATAAGAAAAAAAATAAAAAATAAAAAATAAATAGCTTCCTTTAGCGCGGGCAGTGATTTGGAATTTCAACAACGGGGCTCAGGGTCGATCCCTCCGATCTTTACGGTATTCCTCAGCCCGGATTCCCGGGTCGTACTGGCGATCCCCGGATCATTTGTCTTTTCTTGTTTTCTTTTTTTAGTTCTTTATTCGAACATTTAGAGGACCAGGATCAATTGACAATAGGAATCGATGAATGAATCCGTCCATTTTCAACAATAACGGGACCTTGAGAGAGATGTTTATTATGATCTCCTGCGAGCCATGGATGCGATGGGAGCGGAACATGTGGAGCTGTGTACTCCCGTACCACGAGTAAATACAATGTCAATACATGTAACTTAGTTCCGAACTGTCAGCTCCGAGATCTTGGATCGTGATCTACTGCTGGACCTTTTGCCTTGGACCGTCCCCCTGGGTTGCAGATATAATTATCGCCTGCTGCTCTTTGTGGCTTGACTTTGTACTTCCTCTCAACCTTTCCTTGCTTCACCACTCGACTCTTTTTACACACCTCTCACCTCTCACCTCTCACCTCTCACCTACCCTTCTTCCCACATGGCTCCTTCTCACCGTCGTGGTCCTTGGGTTCCCGAAGAAGACGAGCTCCTTCTTCAACTCGTCCGTGAACAGGGCCCTAACAACTGGGTTCGCATCTCCCAGCATATGCACTACCGCTCGCCCAAGCAATGTCGGGAACGTTTCCACCAGAACCTTAAACCCTCGCTCAATCGGGAGCCTATCTCATCCGACGAGGGGTTGATGATCGAACGCATGGTGAACGAGATGGGCAAGCGCTGGGCTGAAATTGCCCGCCGTCTGGGCAACCGCAGCGACAACGCCGTCAAGAATTGGTGGAACGGCAGCATAAACCGCAAACGCCGCGGTCTCTCCACACCAACCGGGTCTCGCACCCTTGGCGGCCGCATCGAGGCACCCTATGCCCGCACCTCCATCGTGAGCCCCTCTCGTCCACGCTTCAGCACCCGCCCTTGGACCGGCTCCGAGTCCAGCTCCGGGACCTTCGACTCGCGCCGCGAATCCGTCTGCACTACTCGCCAACTCTCTCCCATCTATACTCTACCTTCTATCAACCGACCCATCGAAACGCCCTTGACTTCCCCGGCCTTTTCAGAGGTCTCCAACGCCACCTCGATCGACTTGCCCTCTATGGTTTCTGACCACAACTCCGTCTGCTCTTCTTCTCCCCGCACTCTCCCGTCACCACATATGCTTCCTTTGCCCGTGCTCTCACAGTACGACTCCCGGCGCCCCAGTACATCCGTGCATGTGGTGGACGACTCCCCCATCTACCCGGTCCGCTCGCTCGAGTCGCTCTCCGATATTGCCTCCAAGCGGCGATGGATGGAGCATCAGCCCACCTTGGCCTCATGGCATCAGCCGACAGATCAGCCCAGGCCGTGGTCAGCCCAGGAGCCTGTCCGAGATAGGCGAATGGGCGTGAACAATCTGCTCAACTAAGAGCGGGTTGATGCGATGATTTTACGAATTTCCTTTTTTTTTTTTTTGTTCACTGTTATATATTCAATTCCCCAAGGGCCGACACCGATCGAGCCCGGCCGTTTGTACATGTGCCAAAAACCCCACACTCGCTTATTTCCCTTTGGTCACCCTCTCTCCTTTGTACTCTTTAATGTGTATTATCATGATTCGGATCTTCAAAACATGGGTGTTTTTCTCTTCAGTTTCGGTCCAGCGGGATTATAATTTGGCGCGCTCATTTGTGGGATTTCCAGGTTGTCGAGAGTCGAGAGATCTCGAGGTTAAGCCGTGGTGTGGTGTTTTTGGGATTAGCATAATACCCCTGCGCAGAGAATCGACTTGAACTTTTTTAAAATAGAGCTACATACTATACTGATACTGATACCTGGTCTACCTAGGTACACACAGTCCATGAGGAACCTGGAATGCGTGGACACGAGGACGCAAGGCAAACACGTCCCCACCATGCACAAAGCCCATTGTGATAAGAGGCGGCTGCACAGTGACGACAAAAGTTTAAACGAGGTTCGTCCGCAGTTGCAATCTCCAACGGTAGCCACCAACCAGCAGTGAGCGATCGCTACGAGAGATGAGGAGCTGAGCGAGTCAGCTGTGAGGCTCGTCCCCATTCTTTGCCCTAAAAGCAGTGGTGGCCAATGACCTGATGTATCGGATTGGATAGATCATCTCTGACGGAATGAACGGCGGGGCTGATGTTCGTGCATGCCATGAGACTAGCTTTTCCGATTGCCCCGGTGTGGCCGTTGCCAACTTATTTCTCGGTTATGTGGTGGTGGTGAGATCTCCGCTTGTCCGTACGATCGAGAGTTCATGCAGGACTTGTTTAGTGTCTTTCCACTTTCCCTAGTACAGATGGATACTGTACTTTTAGATTCTGTTTATTTCGTGCCTAGCTGGTTGTACCAGCTGTATGGTTTAGAACTGGTACCTAGCAAGGTACTTACTTCATTACCTAGGTACAGTGCAGTACAGCGCAGTACAGCCAGGTGATTAGAAGTGCAATACAATCCAATCAGACTACACGGGACAAGGGAAGATCTGTGTCGAGTACATATTTGGAATGTGTAATTATCCGGTAATCTATTACACGAACGGTGAAAAAAGAGAAAAAGGTGGACCCGACAATCAGCTTCTCTTTGTTCTGATCCCAAATCCCCAAGCCCGTGTCTTGCTACTAAAATAGCAAACCCGAGAGGCTGGGAAAGACAAAGAAAGAGAAAGACAAAGAAAGACGAACTAACAACGCCACGATCTGCTAATGATACGATGTATACGTACACACGGGCCGTTCAGGACTGGATCCATGGGTTGCCCACCAAAGGATCAGGGGGTAATCCGATCTTTAAGATTTGGATTCAACGGGGACCCATCTACGGCCTAGCTCAGCTTGGAACCTGTTTTACGTCTCGTATACCAATAATGCAGCGGGGTCAACCCGTTGCGTTCCAGTCCATCGGATCCTGAGATCGACCCTTTCCCTCGCCCAACTCGGTCCCATTGACGGCCCCAATTTTCGGACTCGATACGTCTACTGTACTTGAAGTGGGGACCTGGTTCCTGGGTTGAAGGATGTCATTGTCATCTCATTGTCATTGTCATTGTGGGATGGGAGTAGGGCTAGGTTAATATACTATATTTATTGTGTATCAATATAGTAGTCATGTAGAAGCACGACCAGTAAAGGCACAGTCCATCTGAGATTAAGATTTCAAATACCTCAAACTAGCTGATTGGCTCACGGAGAATCTCGGTGTCATCTACACGCTAGAATACTGCCAGCCTAGTGCTGAAAAGGTACCCGCCTGCCGGGATGCCGTCTGTGTTTTAAGGCTCCGATCGATCGTAGATCGGGAAATCATCTAGCATTTTCCAGACTGCCTGGTCAGTGACCCACGCTATCACATCATTTGGCCTATGGCTGATGCTATACAGCAACCATGCCATCCTCAAGACATAATAGAATAGACCACAGGCTGGCTGGTGCGTATTGGCTTGGACACTCGGGCCAGTGTGGGCCCTATGTATTTCCATGTTTTTTCAAGATAATGCCGATGGTGTCAGCATCTGAAAATAGTGAAAATCGGGAGATGCCAGAATTTGAAATGGAATGATTGGTTCACTGTCTATACACCCAGAAACGCTCGAGTGTCAAGAACGCACCTGCTGTTCCTGATATGAAGGTAGGAGACTACAAGTCCGGTGATGCATGTAGAAACGAATGTTCCAGCCAACGAACCGGAATATCAAGAGTATATAGACTCAATCTACCTGGGCAGCAGAATAGCAGAATGACAAAATTCCTGCCTTCCTATAGATCCAAATGCCGTAAGTATACATCAAATCCCATTCCCAAAGTCCAGCATTGATGAACCCAGATAAAAACAGACCACAAAAAAAAAAA